>JAESGJ010000320.1_pt1 | contig 39741 bp, 42 predicted proteins | sample 9266241 | NCBI WGS metagenome assembly JAESGJ01 (sample SAMN14514841, study PRJNA621669) | algae metagenome | isolation source: Brasilonema octagenarum HA4186-MV1 and co-occurring heterotrophs from wet... | place: USA: Manoa Valley, Hawaii | collected 2009-07-20
ATGGGCGACGTGGAGATTGTTCTTGATCTTGTTGTGTTCGAAGGCTTCCCGTGTGATGAGCTCGTCACCCGGGTCGTCTTCGACGAGCAGGACGTCGATCGGGCGAGCGGCTGGTGTCATTGCGGTGTTCCTTCCAGAATGGCTGTCGCTGGAGAAGCGGCTTCGAGCGCGGGCACGGTGAACCGGAACCGGGTGCCCCCGGTGTAGGACGTGTCGATCGAGATCGTGCCGCCGTGGTGTTCGACGATCTTCTTGCACAGCGCGAGACCGATTCCGGTACCACCATAGGCGTCCCTGCCGTGCAGACGCTGAAAGATGATGAAGACCTTGTCGACGAATTCCGGAGCGATTCCGATACCGTTGTCCGACAAGGTGATCAGCCACTTGTCGGCGTCGAGCTGCGATTCGACGACGATCCGCGGCGCGACGCCGTCGCGGCGGAACTTCATCGCGTTGCCGATCAGGTTCTGCCACAGCATCGCCAGCAGCGTGGGGTCGCCCTGGACGTGGGGGAGGGGCTCGGTGGGGCGCACGATCTCGGCGCCGGACTCGTCGATGGCGACGCTGAGGTTGGTCAGTGCGGCATCCAGGGCGGCGCCGAGGTCCACCTCGGTCTGGGCCGAGTTGACCCGGCCGACGCGCGAGAACGTGAGCAGGTCGTTGATGAGCACCTGCATCCGCTTGGCGCCATCGACGGCGAAGTCGATGTATTCGACGCCGCGTTCGTCGAGCTTGTCGCCGTAGCGCTTCTCGAGCAGCTGACAGAACGACGTGACCTTGCGCAGCGGCTCCTGGAGGTCGTGCGACGCCACGTAGGCGAACTGCTCCAGCTCGGCGTTGGACCGTCTCAGCTCGACTGCCTGCTCGTCCAGCTGCGCCTCTGCCGACCTGGACGCTTCGAGTTCGGCGACGATCCGCTGCCGCATGTCCTCGACGTCGGCGGCGATGGAGCGAATGTCCTTGGGCCCCTTGGGCACGATCGCCGCACCGAAGTCGCCCTCGGTGATGCGCCGGCACGACGCGGCGAGGGCCTCCAGCGGCCGGGCGACGGCGTTGCGCATCACGACCGCCGTGGCGGCCGCCATCGCCAACAGCACGACGATGACGGCCATCAGCACGACGTTGCGCCACGTGCGAATCTGGTCGAGGCTCGCGATCCCCGCCGCGCGCGCGTCGGCGAGATGCTGATTCTGGCTGTCGAAAAGCGCTCGGACGCGGTCGAAGTCGGCCTTGCCGCGGTCGGCGAGGGCGATGTCGATCACCTTGGGCGCGCCCGGGGTGACCGCGGCGATGAGCGGTTCGGCGAACGACGTCCGCCACGCGGCCGACGCGCCTTCGATCGCGTCGAGGTCGGAAACCAGGTCGGAGCGTCCGCCCGCGCGCTGCCGAATGTCGTCCGCGGCAGTGGCTTCCGCCTGCTGCCCCGCGTAGTAGGGATCGAGGAACTGGCGGTCCGCGGAGATCGCATAACCGCGGATCGCCGTCTCCTGGTCGCGCAGCGCCGCCTGGAGCCGGTATGCCGCCGACCGCGACGGCTGTACCTCGTCGATCAGGTCGCGTGAGACGTCGTCGTACCGGTGCAGCAGCAGGGCGACGCCGATCGCCGCAGCGACCACCAGCAGGCCCGTGATGGACAGCACCAGGATCTGCCAGCCCTGCACCGTGAGGGGAGAACCCCGCCGCGGCTCGGTCGGCCCGGACCGGGTGCTCATCGCGCCGTCCGCTCGACCCGCACCACGGCGATGTCGTCGGACAGGCCGCCGTGCCGGGCCGCCCGTTCCTCGGCACCACCGATGAGGGCATCGACGAAGGCGGTGCCGGGAAGGTGGGCCAGCGACCGCGCCAGGGCCAACAGGCCATCCTCACCGAGGCGCTCGTTGCCGAGCCCGGAGTGGCCCTCGAAGAGACCGTCCGTCAGCAGCACCATGGCCTGCCCCCCGGCCAACGTCACCGTCTCCACCGGCCACTCCGTCCCCCCGATGCCGAGTGCCGGGCCCGCGGCAGGTTCGAGCCAGTCCACCGAGTCGGGGCCGTGCACCAGCATGCCGGGATGGCCCGCACGGACCACCGTCGCGGTCGTGTCGGTCGGTGAGAGCGCGACGCTGAGCACCGTCGCGAAGATGCCGCTGCGGGGGCTCTCGGCGCGCAGGATCCTCTCCATCTGCCGCATGCGCTCGCTCCCGCGCAACCCTGCGAACGTCAGTGCCCGCCAACCGATGCGAAGGGCCACGCCGAGCGCAGCTTCGTCGGGTCCGTGCCCCGACACGTCGCCGACCATCACGTGCACCGTCCGGTCCTGAGTCTGGACGAAGTCATAGAAGTCGCCACCGAGGAGGGCGTTCTCACGGCTGGGGCGGTATTGGGCGACGATGTCGACACCGGGCTCGGCGAGCAGCAGCGGGGACGGCAGCAGGCCGCGTTCGAGGCGCGCGTTCTCCTGTGCCCGGAGCTCGCTGGCCCGGAGGTCGGCGGACGTGAGCTCGGCGCGTTTGCGCTCGATGGCGTAAAGCAGCGCCCGCCTGAGCATCTCGGCCTCGACGCGGCCCTTGACCAGGTAGTCCTGCGCGCCGGATGCGAGCGCCGAGACGCCGAAGTGCTCGTCGTTCAGCCCGGTCAGCACGACGATCGGGACGTCGGGATTGCTCTTGGCGACGTGCTCGAGCACCGCGATGCCGTTCGCGTCGGGCAGGTTCAGATCCAGAAGCACGCAGTCGGGCCTGGCCAGGGCCAACTCGCGTTCCGCGTCGGCCATCGTGGGAGCCCACGCCAGCCGGATGTCGATGTTGGCGTCGGCCACCAACTCCTCGACGAGCAGGGCGTCTCCACGGTCGTCCTCGACCAGGAGCAGCGACAGCGGACGCGTCTGACCGCCGACGCCGACACCGGCTGCCGGGTCGGGGGCGCGCAAGGAAGCCACCAGCGAGCACATCCTTCGTACGTCGGATCAAGCTTCTGCCGCGCTTTGACAGTCATCCGACACTACCGGGGAGGCCGCTGGGTGTGCGTCTAGTGACCGCTTTCCGAGCCCCCACCCGTCGGAGGGGGTGACGTCGCGGGGGTCGGCGGCGGGCTGAAGCTGGGTCCGTTGGTCGCGGTCCCCTCGGGCATCCGCGTCGTGGGTTCGCTACCCGATCCGCCGGTCTCCGGCGTCTCGGGGCCGGTCATCGCCGGTGGCTGGGATGACGACGGGGCAGGCGCGGCCGTCGACGTCGGCGTGGCGGACCCCGTCGACGTCGCCGGGGTCGTACTCCCGGAGCTCGGTGTCGACTCACCGCCGCTGCCGGAGCAACCAACCGCCAACGCGGTGATGGCGGCGGCGCACGACGTGGTGATCAACATGGCTCGTGCTGATGTCACGGGTCATCTCGCTCTCTGCTGGGTGATCGCAGGGCAATACCCAGGAAGTTCACGAGCGGAAACCACGCGCGCCCCAGACGTCAGCGCCGCGTCACATTCAGCGGACGACGACGACGAGGATCAGGTATCGAGAGCGGCGAGGGCGTCGTCGACCGTCGGGTACAGCGCCAGGAACTCGTCGAGCTTGGTGAGCTGGATGGGGCGCGCCGTCACGGGTCCCGTCGCCACGACCGCGAACTTGCCCGCGCCGCCGACCCTTTCGTGGGTCTCGGCCAGGATGCGCAGGCCTACGGACGCAAGGAACGACACCGCCGTCAGATCCATGATCAGAGCCTTGGGGCCCTCGTCGATCAGCTGCGAGATGAGTTCCTCGAGCGGCGGTGACGTGGCGAGATCCACGACACCGTCCACCGACAGCACGGTCATCCCGTTCCGACGCTCGACCGAGGTCGAGATCGCATCGGCTGCTGACAACGGCCATCCCTCCCTCAGTGTCCTCGACGCCGGCGCGGCGAAGCATGACGAGCCTAGTGCCCGCGTTCGTTTCGCTGGACATTAAACCCGTTAGCGGCTGTCACGCCACCCGCCAGGCTAATGTCAAGATCGGTAGCTCGCCGTGGGGTGCGGGCCGTCAGCGGGAGTGCACATGTCAGAGGATCTGGTGGCGGTCGAGCCGGTCTCCAGCGAGGGACTGCTGCCCCAATTGGTCAAACACCTCAGATACAACCGCACCGCGCTGCGCGAGGAATGGGCCCGCCGTATCACCGAGGCCCAGTTGCTGACGGCGATGACGCCGGAGGAATTGTTCTCCGAGGCGACCGCGGTCTACGACAACTACGTCGAGGTGCTCGAGACCGGCAGCGTCGAGGCGCTGCAGGCCTACGCCCGTGACCTTTCCGAACGCATCAGTCCCCGCGGCGTCGAGACCGACGAGGTGCTCGGCATCGTGCTGCTGCTGCGCGACGTGCTCGCCCGCTCGCTGTTCGAGAAGTACCAGACCGACTTCGATCTGCTCAACCGCGTGCTGGACGCCTACGAGCCCGCCGCCAACCGGATCGCCAACACCGTGGGCGTCAGCTTCGTCCAGGAACGCGAGCGCATCATCCGGCAGCAGCAGGAGGCCATCCGCGAGCTGTCGACGCCGGTGCTGCAGGTCCGCGAGCAGTTGCTGATCCTGCCCATCATCGGCGTGTTGGACAGCCCGCGCGCCCGCCAGCTGACCGAGCAGTTGCTCCGCGCGATCCGCGCCAACCGCGCCAAGGTGGTCGTCATCGACATCACCGGTGTGCCCACCATCGACTCGACCGTGGCCAACCACCTCGTCCAGACCGTCGACGCGTCGGGACTGATGGGCGCCAACGTCATCATCACCGGGCTCTCGTCGGACATCGCGCTGACGCTTGTCACCATCGGTCTCGACCTGTCCAAGATGAACGCCGTCGGCGACCTGCAGGGTGGCATCGAGGAAGCGGAGCGGCTGCTCGGCTACGAGGTCACCCGCGCGGGCGAGTAGCCCCCAGCGACGGACACCCCATGCCAGTACCGATCCTCAAACAGGGGACCATCCTCATCGCGACGGTGCAGGCTGCGCTGACCGACTCCGACACCGAGCGCCTGCGGCAGGACCTGATGGAACAGGTGAGCCGATTCCGCGCTCATGGCATCATCGTCGACGTCACGGCCATCGACGTGATGGATTCCTATGCGGCGCGGTCACTTCGGACGATCGCACACATGACCCGGTTGCGCGGCGCTGACACCGTCATCGTCGGTCTGCAGCCCGAGGTCGCCTTCGCGATGGTGCAACTCGGGCTGGTCTTCGACGGCATGCACACCGCACTGGACCTCGAGGAGGGACTGGCGCTGCTCAACCCCAAGCTCCCGGCGCCGCGCAGGCCGACGAACGGACGCGACGTTGCCGACTGAGGTGGTCGTCGCCGTCAACGACTCCGACGACATCGTCACGGCGCGCCAGGCGGGACACGTGCTGGCACGCGAACTCGGGTTCTCGCTCACCGACGTGACCATGATCGCCACCGCGATCTCGGAGATCGCACGAAACATCACCAGTTACGCCGGTCGCGGGGCGATCAGGGTCGGGGTGCACGACCGGGAGGGCCGCCAGGCGCTGGTCGTGTGGGCCGACGACGAGGGACCCGGCATCGTCGACGTCGACCGTGCCCTCGAGGAGGGTTACTCGACCGGCCGCGGTCTCGGTCTCGGCCTGCCCGGCGCACGCAGGCTGATGGACCGGCTCATCATCGACTCGGTTCCGGGGCGCGGCACGAGCATCGAGATGTGGAAGTGGACCCCGGATCTGTGAGCGGCGACGAGGTGGCGAGCGGCGGCCGGTTCGGTCCCATCGAGTGGTCGGTGGCGGCGCGCGCGCTGCCGGGGCAGGACACCTCCGGCGACGCCTCCGTCGCCATCGACGTCGACGGGCGAGCGGCGCTGTTCGGCGTCGTGGACGGGCTGGGGCACGGTCCTGACGCCGCGTCGGCGGCGGCGCGTGCCACCGCGGTGATCGGGACGCACGCCGAGGCGGCCATCGACGATCTGATCGCCGCGTGCCACCGGGCCATGGCCAGCACACGCGGCGCGGCAATGACGTTGGCGCGGATCGACTTTCACGCCGACACCCTGCAATGGCTGGGCGTCGGAAACGTGACGGCGGCCCTCGTCTGGAGGACGCCGGGCGGCGTCGCGGCCACCTCCTTCGCCCGCGTGGTCGGTGGTATCGTCGGCTTTCGGCTGCCCGTCGGGCTGCGTCCCGAGACCGTCGACATGCGTCCGGGGCACCTCCTCGTCATGGCCAGCGACGGCATCGCCGATGACCACCTCGACGGGGTCGACTTCGCGGCGTCCGCCGGGGTGATTGCGAATCGCATTCTGAGGGAACACACGCGCGTGACAGATGACGCGCTGGTTCTGGTGGCCCGCCACAGGGGGCTCACTTGACGGCGGCCGACGACTTCGGCGACGGCTACGCCGAGGCGCTTCGGCGGTATCTGGACGAGGGGGGCGAGGCGAGTCTCGCAGCGGGCCACGAGCTCGGTCGCAAGGCGTTGAAGGACCGGCTCAGCATGATGGAGATCGTCGAGGGCCACTTCCGGCTCGTCGAGGAAACCCCGGGGGCGTCGCAGTCCGCGGCACTGCCGTTCCTGCTGCAGACGCTGGCCACCTTCGACATCGCCACCTACGGCTTTCTGGACGGTGCCAAGCGCTACGAACTGCAGCGGGCCAGGGCCGATCACCTCGAGGACCGCGACGCGTTCCGGACCGCACTGGTCAACTCGCTGCAGGAGGGCTTCTTCGTCGTCGACCGCGCGGGCACGATCATCGAGGTGAACGAGGCGTTCGCGACCATCACCGGTTGCGGGCCCGAGGGAGTCCCCTATGAGTGGCCCTATCCGTGGCTGGACGATCGGGAAGACGCGAGTCAGCGTCTCGCAAGTCTGGTCCAGAACGGCAGCCTGCAGGCCGAGACACCGGTGCGCCAGCGCGACGGCCGTCTCACCTGGGCCGCGGTGAGCATCAACTCGGTCACCGCTGAGGGCGACGACCACTTTGCCTACGTCGGCACCATTCGCGACATCACCGCGGCGCGGGCGTCGGCGGCGCGCGAGCGCGCCGTGGTGCGGCTGGCCACCGCGGTCGGCATCGCCACCAGCGTCGCCGAGGTGCTGGACATCCTGCTCGACGAGCTGCGGGCCGCCCTCGACCTGCAGAGTGCGGTCGCCGTCATGTGGGACCGCTCCGGCTCCGAGCCGGCCGTCCAGGTGGCGGGCGCGACGGACGCCACGGCCTGGCGCGACCTCGACCCGTTCCTGCGGGACCGGTTCGAGGAGGCGCGGGCATGGCCGCCGCTGTCGGTGCGGGCGATCGGTACCGCAGGACCGGCCGGCCCGTGGCTGGGGCTGGTGGCGGTGCTGTCCGGGGTGGGCGCCCCGACGCTGTGGCTGCAGCACGCCGAACCCCGCTTCGTGGGGGAGGACGACCGGCTCCTCGTCACGGCGCTCGTCGGGCACCTGAGCCTCGCCGTCCAGCACGTCAGGCAGTTCGAGAACGCGCGCGAGGCGTCGTTGACGCTGCAGCGGACGATGATGCCCACGACGAAGCCTCCGGTCGGGTTCGCGGTGCGCTACGAACCCGCGGTCTCGCCACTGGAGATCGGCGGCGACTGGTACGACGTCCTCGCGGTCGGCGACCACCAGATCGGAATCATCGTCGGGGACTGCGTCGGCAGCGGGCTGGCGGCGGCCGCGGTGATGGGTCAGCTGCGCAGCTCGGCCCGGGTTCTGTTGATCAACGGTGTGTCGCCGGGACGTCTACTCGACGAGCTCGACTCGGCCGCCGCGCTGATCGCAGGGGCGTACTGCACGACGGTGTTCGTGGGCACCGTCGACACCGACACGGGCACGATGATCTACAGCAGCGCCGGTCACGTCCCCGCGCTGGTGGCCGTCCCCGGTGCTGAGCTCGAGACGCTGGACGAGGCGACGTCGGTGCCGCTGGGGGTCCAGAAGACCGGGCCGCGACCGCAGGCCTCGAAGGTCCTGTCACCGAGTTCCACGCTGATGCTGTACACCGATGGCCTGGTGGAGCGTCGAGAAGACGTGATCGACAATGGGATTCACCGTGCCGGCGAGGTACTGGCCGAGACCATCGAGGCTCCCGCCGACATCGTCGCAGACGCCGTGCTCGATCGGTTGGCGCCGGAGGGTGGCTTCGACGACGACGTCGCGATCGTCGTCTATCGCAGGCCGCCTGCGCCCCTCGAGATCGACGTGCCCGCGACGGCCGACCAGTTGAGCCACATCCGCCATCGGATCACCCGGTGGTTGTACGCCACGGGCATTCCCGACGACCTCGCGGGCGACATCGTCCTCGTCGTCAACGAGGCGTGCACCAACAGCATCGAGCACGGCTATCGCGGAAAGGCGCTGGGACGCATGGTGGTGTGCGCCGAGGCCAAGGGACGTGGGATCTCGATCCGCATCGCCGATTTCGGGTCGTGGAAGCTGCCGGACACCACTCAGCGGACGCGGGGCCGCGGGGTGCCGCTGATGCGGGCGGTCAGTGGAGACGTCGTCCTCGACGGGACCGCGGACGGCACCACGGTCACGATGAACTTCGAGTTGGCCTAGCTGGGGACGCCGAGCGCCAGCACGGCGGCATCGTCTTCGACGCCGGGGCCGAGCTCGTCGATCAAGGTGCGCATCGCCGCCACGACGTCGGAGGCGCTCGAGGGCGCCAGCCCCGCGACGAAGCTCAACAACGCGCCCTCGTCGTCGAAGCGCATGGCCTTCTTGCCGATCCGGGCCTCGGTGAACCCGTCGGTGTAGAGCACCAGGGTGTCGCCTGCCGACAGCGACAGCCGGACCGAGGTGAACCTCGGCGCGGCGAACAGCCCGGCGGCCTGTCCTCCCTCCGTGGGCACGTAACCCGTGCTGCCGTCGGCTTTCAGCAGGAGCGGGGGAGGGTGGCCGCCACTGGCGATCTCGACCTCGAAGAGGTCGTCGCGCCGTCCGATCACCCCGAACAGCACGGTGCAGAACCACCGCTGCTTGGCGTGGGCATCCTGCTTCAGGACGCTGTCCAGCGTTTGCAGCGCGGCCACCGGATGCTCGTCACCGACCGCGGCCGCGCGCAGCGTGTAGCGGGTGAGCGACGTCAATGATGCTGCGGCGAACCCCTTTCCGCAGACGTCGCCGAGGAAGAAGCCGTACCTGTCCCGGGACAGCGGGAACAGATCGTAGAAGTCGCCGCCCAGGTCGCCCGCGGAGGCGCTGTGGTAGTAGGCGGCCGCCTCGAGTCCAGCCGGCGGGGAAAGTGCCGGTGGGAGAAGGGAATACCGGAGTGTCTCGGCGAGTGCCACGGCGCGTGCGTTCTCCTCCTCGGCCCGCCGTCGCTCGGCCAGCAGCTCGCGCTCGTAGGACCGCCGGTCCGCCGCGTCGGTGGCGACGATGCGGATGAACTCGGGATGCCCGTCGCGATCGGTCTTGACGTTGGCGGTCATCAGCACGGGCATCCGCCCGCCATCGGAGGCGACGAGTTCGATGGCGATGCCGCTGAGACTGCCCGCGGTGAGCAGCATCGGCGAGAAGTGCGTCTCGTAGTGGATGCGACCGCCGACGGTGAGGAGGTCGCCGAACGCGGTGCCCACCAATTCGGCTCGCTGGTAGCCGAGCCACGCCGCCATCGTGGCGTTGACCGCCGTGATCACCTCGTCGGGGTCGGTGACGATGTATCCGCACGGCGCGTCGTCGAAGGCGTCGCCCAGTGCGCCCGACGGATCTGCCGTCACGGACTGTTCGCGAACGCGGCGATGGCCGCCGCGGTCTCGTCCGGTGCGCTGAGCTGAGGACAGTGCCCCGCGGCGTCGATGGTCACCAGCCGACTGCCCCGGATGTGCTCCCGCGTGTACGCCCCGACGGTCTTCGGTGCCAACGTGTCACGGGCGCATTCGATCACCAGCGACGGGATCGACACCCTGGCCAGATCGCCGCGGTTGTCCGAGAGGAACGTGGTCCGCGCGAACACCCGTGCCTTGGCCGGATCGTTGCGGCAGAAGGACTCCGTCAGCTCGTCCTGCAGTTCCGGCCGCTCCGGCGTGCCCATGATCGTCGGCGCCATGGCCCGTGACCAGCCGAGATAGTTGCTGTCCATCGAGTCGAGGAGTTCGTCGATGTCGGCGCGCGAGAAGCCGCCCGTGTAGCCGTCGTCGTCGAGATAACAGGGCGACGGCGTGAGGAGGACGAGCTTGGCGAAGCGGCTGGGATCCGCCGAGACCGCGAGCACGCCCATCATGGCCGCGACCGAGTGCCCGACGAAGACGACGTCGCTCAGATCGAGTTCGCGCACGATGTCGAGGATGTCGTCGGCATAGCCCGTCAGCGACGAGTAGCGGTCCGCGTCCCAGGAGCCGGGATCGGAGCGTCCCGAGCCCACGTGGTCGAAGAGGACCAGGCGAAAGTCGTCCCGCAGTCGCGAGACGATCAGGCGCCAGAGATTCTGGTCGCACCCGAAGCCGTGGGCCAACATCACGGTCGGGCCGTCGTCACGGCCGGTCACCGTGACGTTGTTCCTCCCGCGCGCGTCCACCCGGCCATCCTGCCACCGGCCCTACGGGGGTGCATCAATCCCGCGAAGGTGGGTAATAGCCCGCCATGACGAAGAAGGAATTCACCAGGGGCGACCGCGTCGAGTGGGACAGTCACGGCGGCACGGCCGAGGGCGAGGTCGAGAAGAAGATCACCCACGACACGAAGGCGGCGACCCGCACCGTGCGTGCGTCCAAGGACGAGCCGCAGTATCTGGTCCGCAGCGACAAGAGCGGCGGCGAAGCGGTGCACAAGCCCGAAGCCCTTCGCAAGCAACGAGATTGAGTCCATCTGTGCGACTGCGCAAGAGCGTGCTGACGGGCCCGGGGATCACGCGGGTGCGTCGCGGCAAGGGGTTCTCGTACCAGGGTCCGGACGGCGCGCCGCTGTCCGATGACAAGGCCGTGGCGCGCATCAAGGGGTTGGTGATCCCACCCGCGTGGAAGAAGGTGTGGATCAGTCCGTACCCGAACGGGCACATCCAGGCAGTCGGCACGGACGTGGCGGGCCGGCGGCAGTACCTCTACCACCAGGCCTGGCAGGACGAGAAGGCCGAGGAGAAGTTCGACAGGGCACTGGAGATGTCGAAGCGGCTCCCCGCGTGGCGGGCGGCGATCGCGCAGGACCTCGACGGACGGGGCTACACGCGCGATCGCGTGCTGGCGCTGGCGCTGCACCTGGTCGATCTCGGCTATTTCCGCGCCGGCGGCGAACAGTACGCCGAGGACAACGAATCTCACGGCCTGGCCACGCTGTTGTGTGAGCACGTGACGGTCCGCCGTGGCGCGGTGGCCTTCGACTTCCCCGCCAAGAGCGGCGTCCGACGCACCTTGGAGATCGAGGATCCCGCCGTCGTCAAGGCCACCCGGTCGCTACTGAAACGGGACTGCCCGAGCACGCGATTCCTGGTGTCGCGCAGCGCATCCGGGTGGAAAGAGCTGCACGCCGACGATCTGAATGCCAAGTTCAAGGAGCTGGTCGGCGACGACTACACCATCAAGGACCTCCGCACCTGGCACGGCACCGTGCTCGCCGCGGCGGCCTTCGTCGACGCGGATCCGCCCGACTCGAAGAGGGTGATCAAGCGGGTGGAGGCGGCGGTCATGAAGGAGGTGTCCGAGGGACTGGGGAACACCCCTGCCGTGGCGCGGTCGTCCTACGTCGACCCCCGGGTGGTCACGGGCTACGAGAAGGGCCAGACGATCGCCGCCGCGTTCAAGCGGGCACAGCGCACCCGGGATGCGGCGCGGAAACAGGAGATTCTCGAAAAGGCCACCAGGACGCTGATTCAGCGGGTGCACAGGTCCTGAGACGTCAGCCCCGCGACCGGGCTGTCCGAGAGATGGTCGAGCAGATCGCGGGGGTTCGCGAACACGGCGACGGCGCCCTCCTCGACGAGCAGGCGACGGTCGATGCCGCCGCTCTCCACGCCGATGCAGGCCACGCCCGCTCGGTTCGCGGCGCGGACGTCCCACACGGCGTCTCCCACGAAGACGGCGTGCTCGGGCGAGACGCCCGCACGTCGCAGTGCCACCTCGACGATGCCCGGCTCGGGCTTGGCGGTGTCCACGTCCTCCGACGAGGTGATCGCGGACACGATGTCGTCGCGCCGCAACACCCGTCGCAGGACCGCGAGCTCGTCCTCCGGTGCCGACGTCGCCAGCACCGCCTGCAGGCCGAGCGCGGCCACCCCGTCGATCAGCTCGAGCGCTCCTGGCAGTGGCCGCAACAACCCCGACAGCTCGAGGTAGAAGCGCGAGTTGAGATCCTTCACGCGGTCGGCGGAGTCGTCTGAGGCATCCGGGATCAGTTCGTCGACGAGTGCCGAGCCGTCCATCCCGATCCGATGGTGGATACGCCACGACTCGACGTCGAACCCCTCTTCGCCGAACGCCCGCTGCCAGGCGTGGACGTGTAGATAGTTGGAGTCGACGAGGGTTCCGTCGACGTCGAACAACACGGCGGGTGCAGACATTTGGTGCGGATTCCCCTTCGTGCGCTGGGCAAACTCGACGTACAGCCGATTGCCACGGGGACGGCGTTTTGTCGGCGGTGACGTCGGGAACGCATTCGACGCAAGGAATCCACGACGGCCACGAGGGGCGAGGCGAACGAGGTACGCCAGATGGCCGGGCAGTGATCACTACTAGCGTCCGGGCCTGCTCGACGACGAGCCGGGCTCTCGGCTGCGTGAAAGCGATGATGACGACCACCAACAACGCACTCGAACTACGCCGATCATGGGACGGACTCTGGGCATCCGAGTTCGGACATTGGCTACTGACCAAGGGCCTGCACATCGTGCTGGTGATCGCCGCCACCGTCGTGGCGACCCGGCTGATCCGTTACGTCGCAGGCCGGATCAGCATCAGGCTCGCCGCCAGCGACGACGCCGATGCCACCGTCCAGTCCGAGGCGGTCAAGCACCGGCAGGCGGTTGCCTCGGTGATCTCGTCGGTGGCCATCGCCGTCCTGTACGTGGTGGTGTCGGTCGACGTCATCAATACCCTTGGGCTGCCGATCGGTTCGCTCGTCGCACCCGCGGCCGTCCTGGGCGCGGCGCTCGGCTTCGGCGCGCAGCGCATCGTCCAGGACCTCCTGAGCGGGTTCTTCATCATCACCGAGAAGCAGTACGGTTTCGGCGATCTGGTGCAGCTGACGATCGCGGCGAACAACGACGCGGTGGGCACCGTGGAGGACGTCACCCTTCGCGTCACCAAGCTGCGGACCAGCGACGGCGAGATGTTCACGGTGCCGAACGGGCAGATCGTGAAATCGCTTAACTTGTCCAAGGATTGGGCCCGCGCCGTGGTCGACATCCCGGTTCCGGCAACCTCCGATCTCAACCGCGTCAACGAGGTCCTCAAGGATGTGACCGAGAAGGCGATGGAGGATGACACGCTGCCCGACATCCTGCTGGACCAGCCCGCACTGATGGGCGTCGAGAGCATCAGCGTTGACGAGGTCAAGCTGCGGATGGTGGCACGCACCCTGCCCGGCAAGCAGTTCGACGCGGGGCGGCGGCTTCGTCAGCTGGTCGTCACCGGGCTGCGCCGCGAGGGCATCTCCAGCGGGGTCGCGGCGACCGTCGACGTCGTCTGACCCGGAACGGGGCTCAGAACGTGGCGAACAGGATGAACGCCGCGCCCGCGATGAGCACCCACGCAATGACCGGGACGACGATGCCTGCCGCCAGGCGCGCCGTGGCGAAGGACAGCACGATCGCCACGACTGCCACCACGGGCACGCCGTATTCGATGAGACCGAAGACGGTCTCGCCGGGTCCGACGCCGCCGCAGTTGCCCGAGCTGCAACCGGCGGTGCCGAGGACCTGCAGGTAGGCATACACCACCACGGCAAGCGCCCCCGGCGCCGTCAGAATCGCGAGGATCCAGTTCACCCGCGTGCGGGAGCGGTGCTCGGTGGTCGTGGTCTCCATGAGTCCTGTCGCCTTCCCGTGCCTGCGGAGATGCAGTTCAGCGGTGATACCCGCGCGTCAGGCGCCGAAAACGAAACAGGTGACCGCGACGTTTGGGGGCGCCGTCCGCCGGGCACAATGCATACCGACCACGGCGGTCACAGCAACCTTGCAGGAGGAACGACCTTGAAGCGCATGACGGCGATGACGAGCGTAGTGGCGGCAGGCATGGCACTCGGTGCCCTGCTGAGCGGATGCGGCGCCAAGGTCGAGGGCGGCGACACGACGTGCAAGGACTACCTGGCTGCCAACGACGCAGACCAGCAGACTGCGGTGTCGAAGATGCTGAAGGACGAAAAGGGCACCGACGCAGCCCAGCTCGAGATCACCGGGACGAAGCTGTCGGTTTCGACCTTCTGCCAGACGGCGGGCAAGGAAGACACCCCGATCAAACAGGCGCCGCATCTGTGACCCCTCGATAGCCGGTTTGGCGCCGGTTCCGGGGGGTAAGACGCGTGGATGAATGTCGATCGGGCGGTGGTGGTGATCCCGGCCCACGATGAGGCCGAGAAATTGCCGACGTGCCTCACGTCGGTCCTGACGGCGGGGGCCTGCCTTCCGGTTCCGGTGTTGGTCGTCGTCGTCCTCGATGCCTGCACCGACGGAAGTGCGGGGCTGGCAGGTCGATTCGGTGACGACGTCCACTTCGTCGAGGTCGCCGTCGAGAACGTCGGGGCGACACGGGCAGCGGGCTTCGTGTACGCCAGGACGGTCTGCGGCGTCCAGGCGACCGACGAATCCCGGATCTGGTACGCCACCACCGATGCCGACAGCCGGGTCGACGCCGACTGGCTGATCCGCCAGACCACCGCCGACGCCGACATGGTGCTCGGCGTCGTCCGCGTGACCAACTGGCGTCACTTCTCCGCCGCCTCCGTGCAGCGCTACCTGGACGCCTACCGGGCGAAGTCGCACCGGAGCGGCGGCGGCCACGGACACGTGCACGGGGCGAACATGGGGTTCCGGGCCGACGCCTATTGGGAATCAGGTGGTTTCGCCACGCTGGCCTCCGGGGAGGACGTCGATCTGGTGCACCGCTTCGAGGAGGCTGGTCGCGTGATTCACCGGGACGGCGGACTCTCCGTCGAGACCTCGGCCAGGAGGCAGGGGCGGGCACCGCGCGGGTTCGCGGCCTACCTGAGGTCGATGTCGCGACGCGGTGGTGCGGCATGACCGCCGCACTGGTCCGGCGCTGGCTCGACGCAGGTGAACTCGACCTTCCCGCACCGGGTTCCGGCCGGACCGCGTCACGGTGGTGGAAATTGGCGGCCCTCACCGAGCACGACGTCGTCGCGGGGCGCCTGGCCGAGGCGCACGCCGACGCCGTGGCGATCCTGTGCGAACTGGACGGCCCCCCGCCCGTCGCAGGGCAGCTGTGGGGCGTGTGGGCGGCCGAGGCGCCACAGGCCGTCGTGACCGTGCGGGAGGAGCACGACGGCCGGGCCGTGCTCGACGGCACCAAGGCCTGGTGCTCGGGGGCTGGCCTCTGCACGCATGCGCTGATCACTGCGCGTCGTGGCGACAACGGGCGCGGGTTGTACGCCGTCGACCTGTCCCAGGACGGGGTGATGCCGCTGCCCCCGAGTTGGCGCAACGCCGGCATGCACGAAAGCGACACGCGCACCGTGCAATTGAGCGGCGCCATCGGCATTCCCGTCGGCGGCGCCGGCGAGTATCTGAGCCGACCGGGGTTCTGGCACGGCGCGATCGGCGTGGCCGCGTGCTGGCTCGGCGGCGCCAGGGGTGTGGCCGCCCCCCTCTATCGCGCCGTGGCGGGCGGGCCGGACGGCGGCGCCTCGACCGACGTCCACGCCCACGCCCACCTCGGTGCCGTCGACGCGGCCCTCGCCGCCGCCGAGGCGATGCTGGTCTCGGCCGCCTGCTATGTCGACGCCGAACCGAACGGCGACCGCGCCGAGCTCATCGCGCGACGGGTGCGCGCCGTCGTCGAGCACGCCGTCGACGAGGCCGTGATCCGAACGGGCAGGGCCCTCGGCCCCGCGCCGCTGGTGCTCGATCCCAAGCACGCCCAGCGCGTGGCCGATCTGACGATCTACGTGCGACAGAGCCACGCCGAGCGAGACCTTGCCGCGCTGGGCAAGGCGGCGGCTCGATGACGACGGCGACCGGAGGCAACGGGCCGAGGTTCGCCGAGCGTCCGATCGCGGATGGCGGCACGTCGACCTCGGACTGGCGCAGATGGGCGCACGAGTTCCCCACGCTGGAACTCTCCGATTGCCCCGCGCTCGTCGTCGTCGCGCCCCACCCCGACGATGAGACGCTCGGGTTCGGGGCAGCCGCGTCGCTGGTGAAGGCGCGCGGCATCGACGTCACCGTGGTCTGCGTGAGCGATGGTGAGGGCTCGGTCGCCGGTCTGTCTCCGCTGGAGCGACGCTGGCTGGCCGACGATCGGCGTGCCGAAGTGCGCAACGCCGCCAGCATTCTCGGTCTCGGTGAGCCCGTCTTTCTCGGGCTGCCCGACGGTGCGGTGGCCGACTGCGAAGTCGTCGTGACCGAAGTGCTCGGCGGCATGCTCGGTGACCGCCCGCCCGGCACGTGGTGTGCCTGCACCTGGCGCGGCGACGGTCACCCTGACCACGAGGCCGTCGGTCGCGCTGCTGCCGCCGCCGTCGATCGCAGCGATGCCACGCTGCTCGAATACCCGGTGTGGATGTGGCACTGGGCCCAGCCTGGAGACGACGCGGTGCCGTGGCACCGCATGTCGGTCGTTCCCAACGACGGCGGAGCGTTGGCGCGTAAGCGTCGGGCCGTCGCAGCCTTCGAGTCGCAACTGAAGCCGTACGAACCGGACCTCGATCCGGTGCTGCCCGCCTTCGTGATCGACCGGCTGTTCGCCGTCGGAGAGGCGGTGTTCCTCTGACACCCCGACTGCCCGACGGCTACTTCGACGAGATGTACGCCGCGGCCAGCGACCCGTGGCGGCTCGCCGACCGCTGGTATGAGGAGCGCAAGTACGCGATCACGGTGGCGATGCTTCCGCACCCGCGCTACCGCCACGCCTTCGAGCCGGGCTGTTCCGTCGGCGTGCTGACCACGCGGCTGCTGGACCGCTGCGATCGCGTCACCGCCTGTGACGTCGCCCAGGCCGCGCTCGACGCGACGCGGGACCGCACGGCGGCCCACCCGAACCTGGTGCTTCTGCGGGCGTCGCTCGACGCGGAGTGGCCGACGGAGGGATTCGACCTGATCGTGCTCTCTGAGGTGGCCTACTACCTGTCGGCGCAGACGTTGCGTCGCGTGCTGGACCGCGAGTGCGCCCGACTGGCCGTCGGCACCACGATCGTCTCCGCGCACTGGCGGCATCCGGTTGAGGACTACCCCTTGACGGGCGATGAGGCGACGGACCTCGTCAACGCCACGGCCGGGGTCTGGCGGGTCGCGCGCTACCGCGACGACGACGTGGTGATCGACGTGCTGCAGGTCGGGCAGGGCGAGTCGGTGGCCGCGCGAACGGACGTGCCGGGCGCGTCGGCGAGCTAGCGGTTGGTCACCAACCGGAGGTGGCTGCGCGGCGGTCGGGTGACGGCGCCGATCGCCCCCTCGAGGCTGCCCGCCACCGGAAGTCCGCCGTCCGGATCGCAGATGTGCAGCACCCGGTCGACCTCGGAACCGGCTACGGCGACCCAGTTGACGGAGTGCCGTGAGGCCATCACGTTGATCCGGTGCAGAATTGAAAAGCCTTGGGTGCCAAAGAAGTCGAGCCCTCGAAGGTCGACGATCAAACGGCTGGTGAACTCGAGTTCCGCTTCGACGTACCTGCTCAGCGAGAGTGCATTGGCGGCGTCGATCTCACCCTCGGCCGTGACGAGCACGATCGAGGCGCGCACGGTCGACGTGGAGAAGTGGGCGCGTTCGCGGGGGCGACGGGATGTACCGGGCTGTGAGTCTGGGGCCAGTGACACGGTGTTCTCCATGGAAGTGCTCGATAGTGAGACTTACGTCAAGAGACCGGGCTCTGTTGCCTAAAGCCGCCGCCCGCGGACGATGCCGGGCGCCGATGACGTGTCGATCCGGCTGTGAGCTCAACCTCTCTGGAGAGTAGTCCTAAATCGCCAGTCGAACAATGGCGTTCTGCCCCGTCACCTGGGTGTTTGCTGCGTGTCGGATCAGGCATGGCGCTCGTCCCCGGGTGGATGCGCGTTTCTGGGCAACGGGCCGTGGGTACCTTCAGCGAAGTCGAACAGGAAAGCGAGAGCCGGTCATGGCCTCCAGACATCTGAAGCAGACGCACCGACGTCCGCGTCTCACCGTCGTCATTGCCGTGGCATCGTTCGCGATCGCCTGCACGGCGATCACCGCGGCCCTCGCCGTGCACGCGTTCACCGGCGGCGGCCCCGCTGCCCGGCACGCACAGGTGGCGGCCCCCGCCGAGCCGCAGTCGCTCAGCCAGGAGGGCAGGCTGGTCGCCGTGACGCCGACGTCGGTGACGGCGCAGAGCATCGACGGCTTCGCCCGAACCTACGTCATCGACGCCGAGACCAACGCGATCACCGAGCACGGTTCGCTGATCGGTGGCGCCGCAACCGCTTTCGCAGTGAACGACGAAGTCGCGATCGTCGGCGTCGTCCGCGACGGACGGGCGGTCGCAACGGCGGTGGCCGACAAGCAGGTCAGTGACCTGAACGGGCCGCCCATGGATGCCATCTGACGTAACCTCGTCCACGTGGCGGGACCCATCGCCGTCAGCGCCGACGAACTCGCCGGGCTGGCGTTCTTTGCCGGCTGCCCGACCCATGCCCTCGGACGACTGGCCGGTCTGCTGCGTCCGCTGAGCGCGGCGCCGGGGCAGGTTCTGATGCGCCAGGGCGAGCCCGCCGACTCCTTCCTGCTGATTGGCTCCGGGCGCGCAAGCGTCGTGCACGTGGGCCCGGACGGCGACACGATCGAGGTCGAGGTCACGCCGGGTCTCATCGTCGGCGAGATCGCCCTGCTGCGTGACGCCCCGCGCTCGGCGACCGTCACCGTGATCGAACCACTGACGGGATGGGTGGGCGGTCGGGAGGCCATCGCGGCCATGCTCGACGTGCCCGCCATGATGGAGCGGCTGGTCCGCACCGCGCGGCAGCGACTGGCCACCTTCGTCACGCCGATCGCCGTCAGTGTGCGCGACGGCACCGAGTTGCACCTGCGGCCCGTGCTTCCCGGTGACAACCAGCGCACGGTGCACGGGCCCGTCGAGTTCTCCAGCGAGACGTTCTACCGGCGTTTCCAGACGACGCGCACCCCCACCCCGTCGCTGATGGCCTACCTGTTCGAGGTCGACTACGTCGACCACTTCGTCTGGGTGTTGACCGACGGCAAGGCGATCGACGCGCCGATCGTGGCCGACGCCAGGTACGTCCGCGAGAAGCGACCGACCGTCGCGGAGATCGCATTCATCGTGGGTGACGAGTATCAGGGCCGCGGAATCGGCAGCTTCCTGATGGAGGCACTCGCGGTCGCCGCGCGCAGCGAGGGCATCCGCCGCTTCACCGCGCGGGTCTTGGCGGACAATCTTCCGATGCGAACGATTCTGGACCGCTACGGCGCGCAATGGCATCGCGAGGACATGGGCGTCGTCACGACGACCGTCGACGTCCCCCTGATGCGGGACCTGGCCATGCCGGCGGAGACCTACCGGGAGATCCGGTCGTTGGCGCGCCAGGTGGTCAGGGCGGTCGGCTGATGCGGCCGCCGCTGAACCGCGACACCAAGCTGTGCATCTCGCTGGCGGCGCGGCCCAGTAACATCGGCACCCGGTTCCACAACTACCTCTACGACCAGTTGGGCCTCGACTTCATCTACAAGGCGTTCACCACGACCGACATCACCGCCGCGATCGGTGGCGTCCGGGCGCTCGGCATTCGCGGCTGCTCGGTCTCGATGCCGTTCAAGGAGGACGTCATTGCGCTCGTCGACGAGGTCGAGGCGTCGGCGCGCGCCATCCACTCCGTCAACACGATCGTCAACGACGACGGCTACCTCACGGCGTCCAACACGGACTACCTGGCCATCCAACGGCTGATCGACGAACACGGTCTCGACGCGAGCGGTCGGGTTCTGATCCGCGGCAGCGGCGGCATGGCCAGCGCGGTCGGCGCGGCCTTCCGCGATCACGGTTTCAGGTCGGGCATCGTGATCGCGCGCAACCAGGACAGCGGTCGCGCGCTCGCCGACCGTCTCGGCTACGACTACGACGGCGACGTCGGCACCCACGCGGCGTCCGTGATCGTGAACGTCACCCCGATCGGCATGGCGGGTGCAGCCGAGGCTACCGAGCAGGCATTCGACGACGCGGTGATCGCCCGCGCGGACACGGTCTTCGACGTGGTGGCCCTGCCCTCCGAGACGCCGCTCATCCAGGCCGCCCGCGCGGCGGGCGTGCACGTCGTCACCGGCGCCGAGGTCATCGCGCTGCAGGCCGCCGAGCAGTTCGAGCGGTACACCGGGGTGCGGCCGTCCGCCGAACAGGTGGCGGAGGCCTCGGCGATCTCCCGAGCCTGACCCTCAGGGCGCGTTGACCACGGTGATCGGGCGGCGGACCCGCTCGATCTGGTGACCGTTGAAGCCGGCGTACATCATTCTGGCTGCCACGAACCACGACAGCGATGAGTGCACGGCCGACGCCGTCGGCGCGGCGTCGTCGGGGAGCGGCAACGCGAACGGCAGTGTCAGCTGCGTGCCTGCGGCCAGTGGAATCTTCTTGTCCAGCTGCACGATTCGGCCGTCGACCGGTCCCGGTTGGGCAGGCGTCCGCGTCAGGGGATGCGACTCGCGGAACCGTTGCCAGTACACGGCGACGTCGCCGTCGGGCAGGTCCGCGGTCGGCCGCAGCACGATCTGGCCCGCGATGGTCTCACCGGCCCGGTACACCGGTGAGCCGATGACGATGTCGATCTCCGTCTCACCCGCACCCCAGAAGCGTTGCAGCGGTTCGGGTTCGGCCTCGACGTCGGCGGTGCCGATGACGACGGTGAAGTCACCGCGCTCGTCGACGTCGCGGCCTCCGCGCTCGATCCGCAGCCGGCACGACCACTTCGCGATCTCCGGTGACGAACCCGGTGCCCACGACGGGATCTTGAAACTCGCCGATGCGCCTGTGAATTCGCTGGCGGCGACGGGCAATTCGACGCGGGTGACGCAGACCCAATCGTCAGTGACACGTTCGCTGCCATAGTTGGTGCCGACCTGGCCCATCGTCAGCCAGGAGTCATTGCCCGCGGCGGCGGCCGAGTCGGCCCGGCCCGCCCAGTGGTAGCGGTAGAAGTTGTCGTAGCCCCACTCCAGCGTGGCGGTCGCGACCTTGTCGACGGGTTTGTCGGTCTCGATGGTCGCGGTGACGGTCTGCCGTGGCCGCACCACGTCAGGCGTCACGCTGACCCGTACCCCGCCCGAGCGGCTGAACAACCCCACGCCGGTGCCGCGCTACTTCTTCAGCTGGCTGGCGGCGTACTCCTCGGGATGGTTCTTCTTCTGGTACGCCCGCGCCGGCCAGAAGATCAACCACAGCACGGGGTAGACCGTGACGTAGAACAACAGCGTCACCAGGCCGCCGCAGAGCACCGCGAACACCCACGCCGGGTAGATGAGGATCAGGCAGAACTGGATGAACTGCTTGAGCACCACCGGGTAGCCCTCGGCCATCGACCAGACGAAGCGAGGGCTCATCGCGTGAGTGAACTGCTTCCACTTCGACGTCTCGGCCTCGGCTTCGGCCTGCGCCTGGCTGACGTCGCGGCCGCGCTCCTCGCGGGTGAGCCCGCGCTGCGGGGGAGCCGGTTCGCTCGGAACGGGCTGCTGGGCGGAGGTCATCTGCCTCTCCTCTGGGTTCGCGGGCTGAGCGTTTGCTGCGGAGCGTAGAGGCGACCGGTTGGAAAGTCGTTGGAACTCGTCAGGGCGTGATGGTGGTCTGCTCGTCGATGATGGCGGTGGCGTCCATCAAGGGCCCGATCTGGTCCTCGGTACCGCCCGCGTTGAGCTGCAGCACGAAGATGCCGCTGCCGTCTGCGGCAGGGATGACCACGGTCTTCTGGGCGATGAGCCGCTTGGCGCCGTCCTTGGTGTAGGTGGCGCCGATCTGGTAGGCGTCGAAGCCGGCGAGCTTGGCGTCGCCGCCGTCGCCGGCGCTCTCATAGCCGGGCAGGTTCTTCAGTTCGCCGGGTGCGAACTTGAAGATCTGCGCGGGGTCGACGTTGCCGGTCAGCTTCGACATGATCGCGACGATCGATGGAGGATCGGTGGCCATCGACGGGTCGGTGAACACGATCGCGCCGTAGGCACCCTGAGGTGTCTTCGGTCCCGCGTCCGCCCATCCGGGGGGTGTCGGCAGATCGATGGTCGGGCTGCCGGGATCGCCCCGCTTGACCGGGGTCTCGGTGATGCCGTTCTGCTTGATGTAGTCCGCGATGGTCGGGTTGGCGCCCGCCGCCTCCGTGGACGTCGGCGCGGCGCTACTGCTCGCCGCGCTGCTGCTCGAGGACGCGCTCGACGTCGACGACGCCGCGGTCTTCGAGTCCGACCCGCAGCCGGCGACCGCCAGTCCGAGCGCCAAGAGTGCGACGGCAACGCCTGTAGTGGTGCTGGGTGTCCTCATCGGATCTCCTGTTCGTCGGCAAACTGAAGGTACACGTCAATTGGCTGTCTCAGTCAAGATCGGACGGCGCGCGCCGCGAAACGTTCGGTCATGTTGCCGGGCGGGTGCGCCCGGCCGTGGTACCAAGACTTCATGCGCGTGTTCGCGTGCTTGGTGGCCATCGCGCTGTGCGCGGCGTGTAGCCAGCCGGCCGTGCGGCAACCGCCCGAAACGCCAGCACCCCCGACGTCGGCGGCACCCCCTGCGGTGAACCCAGCAAGAGTCGACCGGGTTCGCGGCGAACTCCCCGCGGGCTACGAGTTCGCGCCGCTGCCCGTGCCTGCCGGGCCGGTCGCGCTATGGGGCTTCGGGGCGGGCTGGATGGCCGACCCGCCCGCGTGCGGCGGGCTCGTCGATCCCGCAGGTGACGCCGCCGTGCACGGCTGGTCCGCGTCCGGTGCCGGTGGCATCGTCTACGCCGTGGTGGCCGATGCGCCCGTCGCACTCGACCCGGTGGTGGTGGATTCGTGCGGCACGTGGACCATGTCGGCGGGCCACACCAGCGGGGTGGTGACCCTGGTCGACGCGCCCGCGGTCGTCGGCGCCGCGACTATGGGCATGACCACCGACGCGACCAACACCGTCGAAGGCGGCATCGAAACCCATTCGCACGCCGAGACGTTCGTCGCCTACCTCGGCGATCACGCGGCCTATGTCACCGTGGTGACCGATCCCGGGTCGTCGGCGCAGTCGCTCGGTCGCGGCATGGCCTCGGACCTCCTCGTGGCGACGGTGGCGGCGATCCGCGGCTGACGGCGGGCCGGCAGGTAGATTGACCCCGATGCTCAGGACGCTGCTCGCCCTCGCCGCCGCGATCGCGTTGGCCGGATGCTCGACCGATCCCGTCCCGGCCGACGCAGGCGCCGACATCGCCAGGGTGCTCGACGTCAAGTCGAGCTTCGGCCCGGACTTCAAGGTCAGCACGGTCGCCCCGACCGGAATCGACCCGCGATTGCTTGCGCAGCAACCTCTTCCGCAGGGCACGGTGTTCGATCCGCCGGACTGCGCGAAGGTGGCCACCGGTGCGACGGTGCCGCAGGGCATGAAGGGCAACATGGCGGCGACGACGGCGGAGGGGGACGGCAACCGTTTCATCGTGATCGCCGTCGAGACGTCCGGACCGCTGCAGTTCCCCGACCCAGGCGACGCCTGCAAGAAGGTCGCCTTCGCGGGGGGCGGGGTCCGTGGTCTGGACGAGGTGGTCGAGGCGCCGACGATCGACGGCGCCAAAACCCTTGGCACCCATCGCGTGTTGCAGACCGTGGTCGGCGGCAAGCCCGCCACCGGCGAGCTGTACAACTATCTCGCCAACTTCTCCACGTTCCGCGTGATCGTGACGGCCAATCCACTCGTCGAGCCCAACAAGCCGGTGGTCCCCGTCGACACGCAGCGGGCGCGCGACCTGCTGGCCGCGGCGGTCAAGGCAGTGCGCGGCAACTAGCGCACGTCGCGTGGGCGGTACTGGATGCTGATGCGCGGGCCGGTCGGCTTGGACGTCTTGGGCACCGAGTGCTCCCATGTGCGTTGGCACGAACCGCCCATCACCAGCAGGTCCCCGTGCCCCTGCGGCAGTCGCAGGGACCGGCCGCCGGAGCGTGGCCGCAGCGCCAGCGTGCGGGTGGCGCCGAGGGTGAGGATGGCGACCATGGTGTCCTCGGTGCGACTGCGACCGATGTTGTCCCCGTGCCAGGCGACGCTGTCGTTGCCGTCGCGGTAGAGGCAGAGGCCCGCGGTGGTGAACGGCTCGCCCAGTTCGCGGGCGTAGATGTCGTTGAGCCGGACGCGGAGCCTGGCGATTGCGGGATGCGGCGCGGCTTCCGACGCCAGGTCGTGGAAGCTGACCAAGCGGGGCACGTCGAGCACCCGGTCGTACATCTGGCGCCGTTCGGCCCGCCACGGAATTTCGGCGACCAGCGCGTCGAACAGGTCCTCGGCGCCGGTCAGCCAGCCCGCCCTGACGTCGATCCACGCGCCGTCACCCAGTTCGCGGCGCTCGTCGTGATCGAAGAGCGCCCCCTGAACCGCCAGACCGGTGGCTTCCACGCGCCCGAGTTTATCGCACAGGCGTTCGAAGTCATAGCTTGGCCGCGCCGGGTCCGCGTTCGGCGAGGACGTCGCCGGGGTTGGTCAGGATGCACGTCTTGAGGCTGAGGCAGCCGCAGCCGATGCATCCCGAGAGGTTGTCGCGCAGCCGTTGCAGGTGCACGATCCGCTCGTCGAGATCGGCGCGCCAACCGGCCGAGAGGCGGGCCCAGTCCTTGCTGGTGGGAACGCGATTCGTGGGCAGTGTGGCGAGGGCGTCGCGGATGCGGGCCAGCGGGATGCCCAGGCGTTGCGACATCCGGATGAACGCCACCCGGCGCAGGGTTTCGCGGGCGTACCTGCGCTGGTTGCCCGACGTGCGGGTGCTGACGATCAGCCCCTCGCGCTCGTAGAAGTGCAGTGCCGAGACCGCCACGCCGCTGCGGTGGCTCATCTCGCCCGGTGTGAGGTCGAGCATCTCCATGACCTCAACCATAGTTGAGGTGACCGGAGGCGATACGGTTCTAGGCATGACCGCGACGACACTGGGCGCCAATTCAGAAGTAGGAACGCTGCGAGTCGTCATCCTGCACCGCCCGGGGCCCGAACTTCAGCGGCTGACACCGCGCAACAACGACAGGTTGCTGTTCGACGGAATGCCATGGGTGGCACGCGCTCAGGAGGAACACGACGCGTTCGCGGAGCTGCTGCGTTCGCGGGGCGTCGAGGTGCTGCTGCTCGCCGACCTCCTCACCGAGGCACTGGCGAGCGGCGCGGCGCGTATGCAGGGGATCTCCGCGGCCGTCGACAGTCGTCGTCTGGGACTGCCTCTGGCGCAGGAGCTCTCGGCCTACCTGCGGACGCTGGGCGTGCACGACCTCGCGCGGATTCTCATGGCGGGGATGACCTTCAGCGAACTGCCGTTCCTCGGCGGTGAGCTGTCGCTGGTGCAGCGCATGCACCACGATGCCGACTTCGTCATCGATCCACTGCCGAACCTGCTCTTCACTCGCGACTCGTCGTTCTGGATCGGCCCGCGCGTGGCGATCACGTCGTTGGCGCTGCCCGCGCGGATCCGCGAAACCTCGCTGACCGACCTGATCTACGCGCACCATCCGCGCTTCCTCGGGGTGCGGCGCGCCTACGAGTCGCGGTCGGCGCCGGTCGAGGGCGGCGACGTTCTGCTGCTCGCGCCGGGTGTCGTGGCCGTCGGCGTGGGGGAGCGGACGACGCCCGCCGGTGCGGAAGCCCTGGCGCGCAGCCTGTTCGACGACGGGCTGGCGCACACCGTGCTGGCCGTGCCGATCGCGCAGGAGCGCGCCCAGATGCACCTCGACACCGTCTGCACGATGGTCGACAAGGACGCCGTGGTGATGTACCCGAACATCGTCGATTCCCTGTCGGCGTTCACCATCCGGCAGAAGGCCGATGGCGTCAACATCGCCAGCGCAGCGCCGTTCGTCTATGCGGCCGCCGACGCCATGGGCATCGACAAGCTGCGCGTCATCGACACCGGCCTGGACCCCATCACCGCCGAACGCGAGCAGTGGGACGACGGCAACAACACCCTGGCGTTGGCGCCCGGGGTGGTGGTCGCCTACGAACGCAACACTGAAACCAATATGCGCCTTGCGGATTCGGGTATCGAGGTGCTGCCGATCTCCGCATCGGAGCTCGGCACCGGTCGCGGTGGTCCCCGCTGCATGTCGTGCCCCGTGGCGAGAGACCCGCTGTAGCTCACTTCAGTACCTCCGCTTACGCAGTTCGTCACGCAGGGCGGATAGCAGCGACCTCCCGTGTTGGGTCGACGCGAAGCCGAACTCGAGCCACCCGAGCCGCTGGACGATCGCCTGCCGCCGCAGCTCCTGGATCAGTCGCGACCCGATGAGATGGCGTTCGGGTTCGAAGCTCAGGCCCACCTTGGCGCGATCCCAGCCCAGGCCGATCACGACCATCTGCGAGCCGTCGCACAGCAGGATCTTCGTCCGCGGCCTGGGGAACCCGGCATCGTGAAGCAGCAGGCGCATGCGTGTTTCCTCGGGGCACCGACTCCCGCCGTCCATCAGCGACAACGCAACTCGCGCACTCGGAATGCCGTCGGCACCCCGGTACCGCTCCAGCAGTGGAGCCACCCTGGCGTTCGTCAGGTTGGTGTGGCCCGCCAGTTCGTCGAGGTACTTCGACGGCGAGATCCCGGGGGAGGTGTCTGCCCAAATCCAGCGCGGTGCGCATCGCAGTCGTCACCCGGATCTCGCGGAACGTCTGCACCTCGTCGTCCTCGATCCGTTCCTCACGCACGACGATGCCGGGGTGGCGCCTGGCGTGCGGTCCGACCATCTCGACGGGTGTCCGTGCGTCTGCCGAGCTCGCGCCCCACACGGCGGCCGCCGCGCGGCCTGCGATGATCCCGCGTCGCCTCGACCACAGCCACGCCGCGTGGGCGTTGACGTACGGACTTCTCTCCTGGTCCTTGCGGATGTACACGTCGGGGTGAATGGCGCGGTAATTCCACCTGAGTTGGCCGCGGGTCAGCTCACCGCTGGCGATGGCTTCGGATCCGATGATCGGGGACATGCCGACGAGGATTCGTGCCGGGCCCGACGTATTCAGGAGGCCGTCGGGTTCAGATGGGCCGACTGTGGATGAACTCTCGACTGTGGATGACCTGGCGCACTGCCGTCGCCCGGGCTGCCCAGCGGAGCCCGCCCGCGGCTTCCGGCCGCTTGGGGCCTCTCGCCACGAGTGCGTCTGTCGGGCTATGACGTCTTGGCACGCCACGGTCGTGAATCGCGGCTTTCAGCCGTCGAGTCGCAGCCGTGATGACGAACTGCAGATTGCCGAACTGGACGATGAATGTGGTTTGCACGTAGGGATTTGACGTTCTCGCACGTGAAGGCTGTGGTGCTCGTCGCTGCGGCCATTGGCAACAGCCGTGGTGTTGGGAGGGTCCATAGCGCGCAGATCGGGATACGGAACGGAACGGGACGCCTGGACCCGTCAGTGCGCCGAGTTCGAATCGTCCTGCGCCTGCCCGTCGTGCGGATGTGCAGTGTGGGGCTTGGTCGGATGATCGGGTTTGGCGGCCTTGTCCGTCGAACTCTTCGGGTCCGTCGAACTCTTGGGGTCCGACGAGATCTTGGTGGTGGACGGGGCGGTGGGGGCGGACGGTGTGGTGGTGGACGGGGCGGTCGGGGCGGCCTTGGCGAGAAAAGTCCCCAGCTGCGGCTCAACTGACGGTGTGGCAGCCGGGCTGGAGGTGGCGGCGGCGACGCCGGCGGTCTTCACCGTCGGGGTGACGGCCGGGGTCTGGGACACCGCCAGGGTTTTCGCCGCAGGCGTTGCCACGGCAGGCGTCGCCACGGCAGGCGTTGCCACCGCAAGCGTCGTCGCGGTCTTGGCGGTGGCCGCGGCATTGGCGGCGGCCTGGGCCAGTGCGTTGGCGACGGCCTGCGCAAACGCATTTGCGATCTGCTGAGCCAGCGTCTGAGCGGCGGACTGCAGCGCCTGCGAGACTGCCTGGGCGAGCGCATTGGCGATCTGCTGGGCCGCCGTCACGACGGGGTTGGTCGCCGCGGCCGCCGCGAACTTGGCGATCTCCTGCTGGATCACCGCGACGGCGAGCTTCGGCGTCCAGTTGGCTTGGTAGATGCCGTAGGTGCCGGTCGGGTCGGTGCTGGTGCCGTCCTGGGCGGTGTAGATGAAGATCGGCCCGGCGTAGGAGAGGGTCTGCCACGTGTCGATCAGATTCTGGATGTAGGTAGCCTGCGTCTGCTGGCTGACGTCGGAGGTGGGCAGGCCGTACTCGGTGATCCAGACCTTGTCGCTCCCAAGGCCATTGGCGACCAAAAGCTGTTCGATGGCGTTGAGCTGATTCAGCGGAGAGTTGGGAACCGTTGCGCCCTGGGAGAATTCGAGCGACTCCTGGTAGGGGTGGAACGAGAGGGCGTCGAAGTATCCCGCCGCCCCGTCGGCGAGCATGTCCTGCACGAACGTCACGGGATCCAACGTGAGGTTGCCGTAGCTCACGACGCTGCCGAGCGCGCCCGCGATCACCGTGGCGTTGGGATCCACCGCCTTGATCGCGGGATAGGCGGCCTTGAGCAGGGCGGTATAGGTGGCCGGATCGATGGGGTCATAGGACGCAACGTAATTGGGCTCGTTCCAGATCTCGTAGGACGAGATGTCGTTGCCGTACCTCTTGGCCACCTGGGTCAGGAATGACGCGTAGTCGGTCGGGTTGGGCGTGCCTGCCCCGGCCAGCGTGCCGCTCGGCGCATCCCACGCGGGGGTGGCGCTGACCTCGGCCAGCACCCCCATGTTGCGCGCCGCGGCCGCGTCGACCACCTCGTCGAGGTAGGTCCAGTTGTACGTCCCGTCGGTGGGCTCGACGAACGCCCACGGGACGAAGATGCGGACGTCCTGCACACCGATCGACTGCAGGGTGTCGAGCGTGGTGTCGATGTCGGCCTGGGACATTCCGTAGAGGTCCGAGTCGGCGATGCCGATCGTCGTCGGAGACGAGACGATCGTGGCCGTGTTCACGATCGCCGCCGTCTTCTGAATCGGAGGCCCGCCGAAGCCGGCGCAGTAGGCGCACACGGTGGCCGTCGCGGCCCCGGCGACGACGAATCTGGTGGCGGCGGATCGAGCCGTTCTGCCGTTCATCACATACATGACATCCTCGATTCCGTTGCTCAGCAGCAAACTGAAATCACCCTAAGAACGCCACGAACAGGAAACTCAAGACCCAGCAAAGTCCCAGGAGATACGCTAGCGTCAATATTCATGCCACATTCGCACGGCAAACTTGAATCCGATATCTACGGAGTTGCCAATTCATTGAATCGGCTGTTCATTGCCGCTCGACGGCTTGCCAGCGTGGCATTTCAGTCACCAAGCGAGGTTTTCTACGGAGGTGTCCGATAGCCGCGATGCCACGGGTGGAAAAGCTAGCGACCGCCTGGTCGGCGAATTCGAAACGAATCGGCCAGCGAACCTGGGAGAGCTAGCGCCAGCTAGGTAGCCAGATCTGCATGGTCCAGGTGGCCTGCGAGATCGGCAAACCGGTCAGGATCGGGTACATCCAGGCGAAGTTCGTGATGACGACCGCAACGTAGATGCAGACCACCAGCAGACCGAGCGTTCGGCGTTCGGCGTTCTGCCGGGGGGCGTACAGCACGTCACCGAGGATCAGCGCGATCATCATCACCAGGAACGGCGCCATCGGTGCGGCATAGAAGAAGTACATCTGCCGGTCGATGTCCGCGAACCACGGCAGGAAGCCGGCGCAGTATCCCGTGAGCGCTACGGCGTACCGCCAGTCGCGCTTGACGAACGTCCGCCACACCGCCCACGCCAGGACCGGCACTGCGATGAACCACATCGCGGGCGTTCCGACGAGCATCACGGCCTTGACGCAGGACTGCGCCCCGCACCCCGGCACGTTGTCCTGGTCGATGGCATACAGCACCGGTCGCAGCGACATCGGCCACGTCCACGGCTTGGACTCCCACGGGTGGTGGTTGCCCGCCGCGTTGGTCAGTCCGGCGTGGAACTTGAAGGCGCCGTAGGTGAAGTGCCACAGCGACCGGATCGCGTCGGGCAGGATGCCGCCCCCGGCGAACGAGATGCCCTCCTCGTGGCGGTTGATGCCCGTCTCCGAGGCGAACCAGGGCGCGTACGACGCGAGGTAGACGCCGAGCGGGATGAGGCCGAACACGTAGAGCGACGGCCCGAGATCGCGCCGGATGGTGCCGAGCCACGGCCGCGGAACCCGGTACTGGCGTCGTGCGACCACGTCGAACGCCAGCGCCATCACCCCGAAGAACAGCACGTAGTAGAGGCCGGACCACTTGGTCGCCACGGCCAGTCCGAGCAGCACGCCCGCGCCGAACCGCCACCACCGCACGCCCAGTCGGGGTCCCCACGGAGTCTGGTCGATGCGGCCCTCGAGCATGGCGACGTGCATGCGCTCGCGCACCTGGTCGCGGTCGACGATCAACGCGCCAAACGCGGCCACCACGAACACCGTCAGGAAGATGTCCAGCAGCGCCGTCCGCGCCGAGACGAAGCTGACGCCGTCGGCGATGATCAGCAGTCCCGCGATGCCGCCGATCGCCGTCGAGCGGGTGATCCGCCGGACGATCCGCGCCACCAGCACCACGAGGATCACGCCGCAGACCGCGCCGGAGAACCGCCAGCCCAGGCCGTCGTAGCCGAAGATCGCCTCGCCGATCGCCAGCAGTTCCTTGCCGACGGGCGGATGCACGACGAGGCCGTAGCCCGGGTTGTCCTCGATGCCGTGGTTGCCCAGCATCTGCCAGGCCTGCGGCGCGTAGTGCTTCTCGTCGAAGATCGGCGTGCCGCCGTCGGTGGGTGAGCCGAGGTTCAGGAATCGCGTGAGCGACGCCAGCGCCATGATCACCGACGTCATCGCCCAGCCCTGCATGCGGTCCACCGGACCGAAGTCGCCGACGGGCGTCAGCGGGCCCGGGCTGATCACCGGGACCGAGGGCTCACTCTCGGCGGCGGCCACGTCGGGCTCGATGGGCGGGGCTGTCACGGCACCGATCGTATTCTGTTCGGTGTGACAACCGGTCGACTGCTCCTCGCCGCAACGCCGTTGGGCCAGGTAGGAGATGCCTCGGCGCGTCTGATCGAGGCGCTCGGCACGGCCGATGTCGTCGCTGCGGAGGACACCCGCCGGATCCGCACGCTCGCGCAGGCGCTGGACGCCGTCCCGTCGGGCAGGGTGGTCAGCTTCTTCGACCAGAACGAGGCGGCGCGGGTGCCGTGGCTCGTCGAGGAGGTGGCGGCGGGCGCCACGGTGCTGGTGGTGAGTGACGCGGGCACGCCGCTGATCAGCGATCCGGGCTACCGGCTGGTGGTCGCCTGTGCAGCGGCGGGGCTGACCGTCAGCTGCCTGCCGGGCCCCTCGGCGGTGACGACGGCCCTCGCGGTGTCGGGTCTTCCCTCGGACCGGTTCTGCTTCGAGGGGTTCGCGCCGCGCAAGCACTCCGCTCGACTGACGTGGCTGGCCACGCTGGCCGCCGAGCCCCGCACGTGTGTCTTCTTCGAATCGCCGCGCAGGCTCGCCGAGTGTCTCGACGACGCGGTGACGCAGCTGGGTGGGAACAGGCAGGCCGTCGTCTGCCGGGAGCTCACCAAGATCCACGAGGAGGTCAAGCGCGGCACGCTCGCCGAGTTGGCCGCGTGGGCCGCCGAGGGCGTGCTCGGCGAGATCACGGTCGTCCTTGCGGGGGCGGTCCCCACGGCCGACGTGGGCACCCTCGTCGCCGACGTCATCGCACGCGTCGAGGCGGGCGAACGGGTCAAGGACGCCTGCGCCGAGGTGATCGCGGGCAATCCCGGAGCGCCGTCACGGCGTGAGCTCTACGACGCGGTCCTGCGCGCCAGACAGTGACGCGCCGTGCCCGACGACGGGGGCCGCCTTGTCCAGGCACTCTTGCCACTCCGCGTCGGGGTCCGAGTCGGCCGTGATGCCCCCGCCGACGCCGAGCACCGCGTGTCCGGTGTCGTCGAACTCCACGGTGCGGATGGCGACGTTCAGCTCGGCGCCTGCGATCGGTGAAGCCAAACCCACCGTGCCGCAATAGATTCCGCGATGCGACGGCTCCCATGTCGTCAGCAGTCGACGCGCGCGACCCTTCGGGGTGCCCGTCACCGAGGCGGGCGGAAACGTCGCGTCCAGGATCGTCGACGTCGGGACGTCGAGGCCCACGCGCGCCGCGACCGTCGAGACCAGGTGCCAGACGCCGGGTGCGCGCCGCACGGTGAGGAGTTCGGGCACCGTCACCGAACCGGTGACGGCGACGCGACCGAGGTCGTTGCGCACCAGGTCGACGATCATCACGTTCTCGGCCACGTCCTTCACCGACTCGCGCAGCGCGGACGGCGGCTCGTGCAGCGGCAGGGTGCCCTTGATGGGGCTCGACTCGACGAATTCACCGATGCGGCTGAGGAACAACTCGGGAGACAGCGAGGCCACCGCGCCCCACGCGCCCGCGACGAATGCCGCGCGGGCGGGAGCCGTCCGCGCCACGGCGTCGGCGAAGAAGTCGACGGGTGCGCCCGTGACCGTGCCGGTGATCTGGGTGCACACGCACGCCTGGTACACCTCGCCTGCGGCGATGGCCTCCAGGCAGGCCAGCACGCCAGCCCGGTGGGCGTCGCGGTCGGCGTGTCCCCACTCGACGCGACAGACCGTCGACGGCGGTTCGGCGGTCAGCGCCGCCTCCAGCCACGTCGGGGCCCGCGCACCGGAAAGGCTTTCATACCACCAGTTTCCGTCGACGTCTTGACGCAGCACGTCGTCGGTCCAGCCGCCCGCGGCGACGGGGATCCGCGGGCTCGCACCGTCGCGCCCCCCATCCGGATAGGACAGATAGCCGATCCAGCCGCCGCCGACGGCATCGCGCCGAGCGCCGGGTTCGACGTCGAAGACACGGTCCACGGGCGCAATCTCGACACTGGGCGCGATCACCGCGCGGGAGCCGAACCAGGCGCCGGTCAGCGCGGCGGGCGGTGGAAGGCCCAGCGTCGTCGTCGCAGCGGCCAGGCACCGCAGCACCTCCGGGGCGCTGCGCGATAACGAGATCCGCTCGACCCGCACCGCCACAGCTTTTCACGTCTAGCGAGCGATCTCCCTGGCCACCGTCACCCCGCCCAGCTTCTCGGGATTGCGCATCGCATAGAAGTGCGTGATCAGACCGTCGGTGATCTCGACGGAGATGACGCCCTCCAGCGTGTCGCCGAGGTAGAGCACCAGTGCTGGCGCGCCGTTGTAGAACGCGGGCTCGACGCGTCCGCCGTCGCCCGTGAACCGCAGCAGCCCGAGGATCAGGCGGGCGACCCTGTCGGCTCCGACGATCGGCCTCCTGGCCGCACTGGCCTTGCCGTCGCTGTCGGCGGTCCACACCACGTCGGGTGCCAGCATGGCGAGTAGCGCATCGACGTCCCCCGATGCCGCGGTGGCGAAGAACTGCGCCGTCAACTCCATCGAGCGCCTAGGGTCGACGGGCTCGAACCGCTTGCGCCGGGACTGCACGTGTTCGCGGGCGCGGTGCGCCATCTGACGCACCGCCGCGGGCGTCCTGTCCATCGTCTCGGCGATCTCGTCGTGGCCGAAGCCGAACACCTCGCGCAGCACGAACACGGCCCGCTCGTCGGGGCTGAGCGTCTCGAGCACCACCATCATCGCCATCGACACCGATTCGGCGAGCACGACGTCGGCCGCCGGGTCGGCGGTGTCCAGCAGCAGCGGCTCGGGCAGCCACGGTCCCACGTACTCCTCCCGCCGCCGGGCCTGGGCCCGAAGGGCGTTGAGGGCCTGCCTGGTGACGAGCTGCGCGAGATAGGCCTTGGAATCGTGCACCGTCGCCAGGTCGACCTCCGCCCACCGCAGGTAGCTCTCCTGGAGTACGTCGTCGGATTCGGTTGCCGTGCCCAGTATTTCGTAGGCGATGGTGAACAGCAGCGGCCTCAGGACGGTGAACCGCTCGGCGTGCTCGCCGGCGTTCATCGGGCCGGCGCCGCCAAGCGCTCGGCGCGCTTGCCGCCCTTGATCAGGACGTAGGAGCCCGGCTTGCGTGCCTCGCGCGCCAGCTGCCAAATCGTGCCCTTGCAGACCGCCTCCTTGATGGATGCCGCTGCCCGTCCGCCGACGTAGAACCGCGTCGCGCGGTCGTCCAGGTGTGACACCTGGACGACGCCCGACGCGCGGCCAAGGCTGATGCACTGACCGACGAATGCCTGGTTCACCGTCGCGGGTTCGGTGCCCGCGATGCGGCTGAGCACGGTGTTGGCGGCCTGCACGCCGAGCGGCATCGCCGCCTGGCAGCTCATCCGCAGGGCAAGCCCCGACGGCGCGGATGCATCACCGGCGGCCACGACGTACGGGTTGTCGATGCTCGTCAGCGTCTCGTCGGTGAGGAGCCTGCCGATGGCGTCGACGGCAAGGCCGCTGCGCGCGGCGATGTCCGGCACGCCGAAGCCCGCCGTCCAGATGGTCACCGCGCTGGGGAGTTCGCGTCCGTCGGCCAGCAGCACCGACGTCTGGCGCACCTCGGTCACGCTGATGCCGTCGAGCACCGTCACCCCCAGCGCGCGAAGGCGCTTGGCCACAGACCGTCGGGCGGACGCGCTCAAATAGGGACCGAGGACGTCACCGGACACCAGCGTCACGGCCCGATCCTGCTCGGCGAGCTCAGCCGCGACCTCGATACCCGTCGGGCCTGTACCGACCACCACCACCGGGGCGCTGGGATGGACCTTGGCAAGCTTCGCGCGCAGCGGCTCGGCATGCTCGAATTCCGATATGGGACAGGCGAATTCGGCAGCACCAGGAACCGACGATGCGGAGCCCGTGCTGCCGACGGCGTAGACGAGGTAGTCGTAGCCGACGGTGGCGCCCGAGGCGAGGGTGACGGTGCGCGCCGCCGCGTCGACGAGCTCGGCGGTGTCCACCAGGAGACGGACGCCGTCGCCCAGCACCTCGGCGTAGTCCACCACGGCGTCATCGGATCCGGTGACGTACTGGTGCAGCCGGATTCGTTCGACGAACTCGGCCCTGGGGTTGATCAGCGTGACGGCGACGTCGGCGTTGAGCCGGAGGTGGTTGGTGGCGATGACGCCCGCGTATCCGCCACCGATGACGACGACGTTGATGGGTTCTTCGTGATTGGTCATGCCCCCAAGACACCTCCGATCGTCGAAGTGTGACACGGAGTGACGCAGATCACTCCACCTGGTAGCGCGGGAAGACGCCCTCCGGCTTGGGGAGTGGCGTCCCCGGCACGATGCGCGTCCCGACCGCGGTGAACTGGCGCTGGTCGACCGGTTGGCCGAGCAGGTCGAGCAGCGTCGCCGCCGACTGGGGCATCACCGGTTGGATGAGCAGTGCGGCGATGCGTACCACCTCCAGCGTCGTGTACAGCACGGTGCCGAACCGCTCCTGATCGGCCGCGGCCTCGGACTTGCGCAGCACCCACGGCTCCTGCGCGGAGAAGTACCGGTTGGCCGCGCCGAGCATCAGCCAGATCGCCTCCAGCGCAAGGTGCATCGCCTGCGCGTCGAAGTGCGCCCTGGCCTTCTCGAGGAGACCGTCGGCGATGGCCAGCAGCGCCTCGTCCTCGGCGGTGAAGGCGCCCGGCTGGGGGACCGCGGCGCCGAGGTTCTTGTTGACCATCGACAATGACCGCTGGGCCAAATTCCCGAGCTCGTTGGCCAGATCGGTGTTGATCCGGCTGATGATGCCGTCCTCGCTGTAGCTGCCGTCCTGGCCGAACGGCACCTCGCGCAGCAGAAAGAAGCGCACCTGGTCCAGCCCGAACGTCTTCACCAGCTCGGCAGGACTCACCACGTTGCCCACCGACTTGCTCATCTTCTCGCCGCTGTTGAACAGGAAGCCGTGCGCGAAGACCCGTCCGGGCAGCTCGACTCCGGCGGACATCAGAAACGCGGGCCAGTACACCGTGTGGAACCGGATGATGTCCTTGCCGATCATGTGCAGGTCGGCAGGCCAGTAGCGACGGAACGCCTCGGAGTCGGTGTCGGGGTAGCCGGCGCCGGTGAGGTAGTTCGTCAACGCGTCCACCCACACGTACATCACGTGGTCGGGGTGGTCGGGCACGGGCACGCCCCAGTCGAACGTGGTGCGCGAGATCGACAGGTCCCGCAGGCCGCCCGAGACGAAGCTGACGACCTCGTTGCGCCGCACGTCCGGCCCGATGAACTCGGGATGCGCCCGATAGTGCGCCAGCAGCTTGTCGGTGTAGGCAGACAGCCGGAAGAAGTAGGTCTGCTCCTCGGTCCACGTCACGGGGGTGCCCGTCTCGGTGGCGATCTTCGTCCCGTCGGCGAGCTCCTCGAGTTCGTCCTCGGCGAAGAACCGTTCGTCGCGCACCGAGTACCAGCCCGAGTACGAGTCGAGGTAGATGTCGCCGTTGGCGTTCATCGCGTTCCAGATCGCGATCGACGCCTCGACGTGGTCGGCGTCCGTGGTGCGGATGAAGCGGTCGAACGAGATGCCGAGGGACTCCTGCATCGCCTGGAATGCGTCCGAGTTGCGCCGGGCCAGGTCCGCGGTCGGGATGCCCTCCGCCGCCGCGGTCTGGGCCATCTTGAGGCCGTGCTCGTCGGTGCCGGTGAGGAACCGGACGTCGAACCCGTCGAGGCGCTTGAACCGGGCGATCGCGTCGCTCGCGACGTACTCGTAGGCGTGGCCGATGTGCGGCTCGCCGTTCGGATACGCGATGGCGGTGGTGATGTAGAAGGGCTCGCTCATTTGCACTCACCTTATTGTGTGGGCGTGAATTCCCGACGCGAGAGGCCGCCCGCCCCCGAGCCGCTCGCACCCCTGATCGACGCCCACACCCACCTCGACGCGTGCGGCGCATCCGACGCCGACGACGTGCGGGCGATCCTCGACAGGGCCGAGGCGGTCGGCGTCGCCGCGGTCGTCACCATCGCCGACGACCTCGAGGCCGCTCGCTGGGCCGCAGGCGCCGCGGAATGGGACCCGCGGGTGTATGCCGCGGTGGCCCTGCACCCCACCCGCGCGAACGCGCTGACCGATGCCGCCAGGGCGCAGCTCGAGATGTTGGCGGTCCAGCCGCGCGTCGTCGCGATCGGGGAGACCGGCATGGACCTGTACTGGCCGGGCCGGCTCGACGGGTGCGCGGAACCCGCCGAGCAGCGCGAGGCCTTCGCGTGGCACATCGACCTCGCCAAGCGCACGGGCAAGCCGCTGATGATCCACAACAGGGACGCCGACGCGGACGTGCTCGACGTGCTGGTTGCCGAGGGGGCGCCGGACACCGTGATCTTCCACTGTTTCTCGTCCGGACCGGAGATGGCCCGCACGTGCGTCGACGCCGGCTGGCTGCTCAGCCTGTCCGGCACCGTCAGCTTCAAGAACGCGCACGCCCTGCGGGAGGCCGCCACCCTGATCCCGCCCGCTCAACTGCTCGTCGAGACGGACGCGCCCTTTCTCACACCGCATCCCTTCCGTGGGGCACCGAATGAGTCGTACTGCCTGCCCTACACCGTGCGGGCGTTGGCCGAGGTCGTGGGCAGGCCCGCCGAGGAGTTGGCGGGGGAGACGGCGGAGAACGCGTCGCGCGCCTACGGAATCCGAAGATGAACGCAAGTTGCTGGTCAGGGGCGATTTCGTTACCGTCCTGTAATAGAAGCGGTCAGCCCGGGACGCCCGTTCGTTGCTGACCCGATAGTCGGGACACTCTTTTGAATTATTTGCACAAGCTCCATGAAGCGCGTTCGCCTCATCTACGGCTCGTGGTCGCCACTCTTCTCGTCGCGTTGACGTTTGCCGGCGGGTACGCCGTCGTGGCGCACAAGACGGTGACGCTGACCGTCGACGGAGCGTCGATGACGGTGTCGACGATGAAGACACACGTCATCGACGTCGTCAGGGAGAACGGTTTCACCGTCGGCGACCGCGACGATCTATACCCCGCGGCCAACGACACGGTCGAACAATCCGAGAACATCGTGCTGCGGCGCAGTCGTCCGCTGCAGATCTCCGTGGACGGTCAGAACAGTCGCGAGGTGTGGACGACGGCCGGCACCGTCCAGGAGGCGCTGGCGCAGCTGTCGATGACCGACACGGCCCCCGCCGCGGCCTCACGCGGCAGCCGCGTACCGCTCGAGGGCATGTCGCTGCCGGTCGTGGGCGCGCGCACCGCGCAGATCGACGACGCCGGGGTGGTGCGCACGGTGCGCGTTGCGGCGGCAAACGTAGCCGGTTTCCTGGAGGCCGCGGGGGCGCCGCTACAGCAAAGCGACACCGTCGTGCCGCCCGCGAATTCCCCGGTCGTGGACGGAATGCAGATCTCGGTCACCCGCGTCCGCGTCGAACGCATCACCCAGAGGGTGCCGCTGGCGCCCACCAATGAAGAGGTGCCCGACGTCACGTTGAACATGAGCCGTCGCGTCGTCGACGACCCGGGCACGCCGGGCACTCAGGACGTGACGTATGCCGTCGCGACTGTCAACGGAGTGGAGACGGGCAGGCTGCCAGTAGCCAATGTCGTCATCGATCCGGCGCGTAACGGCGTCACCCGAATCGGCGCAAAACCCGGGACCGAGGTGCCTCCGGTATCCCAGGGAGATACCTGGGACGCCCTATCGAGATGTGAAGCCGGAGGTAATTGGGCCATAAACACCGGTAACGGATTTTACGGTGGAGTCCAATTTGACCAAAACACATGGGAGCGAAACGGCGGATTGCGGTATGCTCAGCGAGCCGATCTTGCAACGAGGGAAGAGCAGATCGCGATTGCTGAGGTAACTCGGGCCCGCCAAGGTTGGGGTGCATGGCCCGTATGTAGCGGAAGGTTGGGAGTGCGCTGACGATTCGGCTCCTCGGGCGGACCGAGATAAGGCATCTGGCGAAGGAACTTGAGTTCCGGCCACGTAAGGCGTTTGGACAGAACTTCGTCCACGACGCCAACACCGTGCGTCGCATCGTGTCGGCGTCGGGGGTGAACCGTAACGACATAGTGCTGGAAGTGGGCCCTGGCCTGGGCTCTTTGACTTTGGCCCTCCTCGACCGGGGTGCCAAGGTGACGGCTGTCGAGATCGACCCCGTTCTCGCCCGTCAACTTCCCAAAACCATCGCCGAGCATTCGCACAGCGAAGTTCAGCGGCTCACCGTCCTGAACAGTGACGTGCTCGATCTGATGCCGTCCGACCTCGACGAGCAGCCCACGGCACTCGTCGCGAACCTGCCGTACAACGTCGCGGTACCCGCGCTGCTTCATCTGCTCGCGCAGTTCCCGACCATCCGCACCGTCATGGTGATGGTGCAGGCCGAGGTCGCGGAGCGACTCGCCGCAGAGCCCGGAGGCAAGGACTACGGCGTGCCGAGTGCGAAGGTGCGCTTCTACGGCAACGTGCGGCGTCACGGCATGGTGTCCCCGACGGTGTTCTGGCCGATTCCGCGGGTGTACTCGGGCCTGGTCCGCATCGACCGGTACGAGACGTCACCGTGGCCGACTGCCGACGGATTCCGCACCAAGGTGTTCGAGCTCATCGACATCGCGTTCGCTCAGCGTCGCAAGACGTCCCGCAATGCCTTCGCAGAGTGGGCGGGATCGGGCAACGAGTCC
>JAESGJ010000321.1_pt1 | contig 39643 bp, 31 predicted proteins | sample 9266241 | NCBI WGS metagenome assembly JAESGJ01 (sample SAMN14514841, study PRJNA621669) | algae metagenome | isolation source: Brasilonema octagenarum HA4186-MV1 and co-occurring heterotrophs from wet... | place: USA: Manoa Valley, Hawaii | collected 2009-07-20
GGGGGTTCGCGGCCCGTCCCCCACCCCACCCGGGGGGAGGTGTTTTTCGCCCTCCCACCTCTTTGGTTTCGGGGCCTGTCGGGAACAGCACGATTGACGCCTCTGTCAAAAACCAGCATCGCGGCGTACCTTCTGCTGTCTCTACCGTCGAACGAGGGGCATCGTGCGATCACCATCGAAGACCACGTCACTGCTGGCAGCCCTTGGCGCAGCAGCATTCGCCGTACTTGGCGCACCCGCCGCGGCCGCCGATCCGGGCAACGGCATCGCCTGCCAGCCGGGCCAGATCGTCATCGACGGCCAGTGCAGCATGCCGCCCCCGCCGACCGACACCAACGACCAGAAGGGCAGCGCCCCGGCCGGCGACCAAGGCGGACATCACAACTGAGTCCAGCCGTGCCGCGGCCTAGACGTTCGCGTTGCCGGCCTTCCACTGCTCCCACGGGACGTTCCAGTCGCCGAGGCCGTCGGTGCCCGGTAGCACCGAGCCGACGGTGTTCGACACCTCCACGATGTCGCCGCGCTTGGTGTTCTCGTAGAACCATTGCGCGTTGCTGGTGCTGACGTTGAGGCAGCCGTGGCTGACGTTGCTGTATCCCTGGCTGCCGACCGACCATGGCGCGACGTGCACGTAGATGCCGCTGTAGGACATCTGCGTGGCGTAGTCCACCTCGGTGCGGTAGCCGTTGGGTGAGTTCGACGGCACGCCGTAGGTCGAGGAGTCCATCACCATGTGCGAGAGCCGGTCGCCCACGATGTAGACGCCGTTGTTGGTGGGCGTGCTGTTCTTTCCCATCGAGATCGGCATGGTCTTGACGACCTCGCCGTTGCGGCGGACGGTCAGCGTCTTGGTGTCGTCGTCCGCGGTGGCGATGACCTCGTCGCCGATGATGAAGTGGGTCCTGACGTTCTCCTGACCGAACAACCCGTCGCCGAGGTCGACGCCGTAGGTGTTCACCGCGACGTCCACCGTGGTGCCCGGCTTCCAGTAAGCCTGTGGGCGCCAACGCACTTCGCGGTTGTTCAGCCAGTAGAACGCGCCATCGACGGGTGGTTTGGCGGTGACCGTGATGGCCCGCTCGGCGGCCAGGCGGTCGGCGATGTTCTCGTCGAACCGGATGGCGACGGGCTGACCGACGCCGACGACCTCGCCGTCGTTCGGCAGCAGGTACGGCATGGTCAGGTTCCCCGGCGAGTGCGTCTGGAACGTCATCGACCGACTGGCCACCCCGCCCAGGCCCAGCGCCTGCGCGCTCAGCGTGTACTTCTCGTTGTAGCCGAGCGGCTCCGTCGTGGACCACTGAAGGCCGTCGGGGCTGAGCCGGCCCGCAACCGTCGACCCGTCGTCGTTGGTCATGGCGACCGCGCCAAGCACGCCGTCCTCGGCGTTGACCGTCACCGGCGCGTCCACGGTCACGCCGACGGCCCCGTCGGTGACGGACGCGGTGAGCTTGGGCACCAGGAGGTCACCGAACGGCGTGCCCTTGTCGGTGATGGTCTGAGGTGGGGGCGGCGCGGCGGGTGTGCCGTCGCACGCGCCGAGGCCGACGACGACGGCAGGCAGCAGCAGGACGGCCACCAGCCAGCGCAGCACCCAGCGTGGGTGCGGCACCGATTGGACCTGCGACATGCGGATTCACCTTCCCCCAGAGCTCACACCAACTTGCCAGCATTCTAGGGGAATCCCACGAGGCCGGGGCGGCGGCTTTTGCCCGCCGTCCGGTGGCGGCATCCTGATTTCACCCTGCGCCTCGGGGCTGTTATCGTCTCTCACGCGCGCCGTTAGCTCAGTTGGTAGAGCAGCTGACTCTTAATCAGCGGGTCCGGGGTTCGAAACCCTGACGGCGCACCACGGAGGACCGGCAGTAGCCGGTGGCGAGAGACGAGATCGGGTCGGCGACGGCCCGATTTTCTCGTTGTCGAGGGATGACCCCACTCGGTGTGGGGCAGAGCCCGCGGCCTGATCCTGAATCGCCTGCAAAGCGCGTACGAAATCGAAGCCGTACCCGGGGCTCGTCCCACCAAATGCCGTCCGAGCACGTCACAACCCGAACGATTCCGTCCAGGTGGACACGAATACTTCTCTCATTCGACTCACAGAATGGCTGTGCGAGTGCCATCCGCTAATGCCACTGTGGGAATTGCTCGCGCGAAGGCCGGCATCTGTCCCCCACCGAATCCGCGGGGCGGTCGGACGGTCGACGTGCCCCTGCCGGGCCCATGTTCGTCGGCCATCTACCTCATCCCGCCTGGTAAAGGTCCCGTGCGCCATATGCACGACGGTGCATCGAGGACCAGGACTTCGTTACGGCCAGGGATCTGCGCTGGCGACGCCGAGCGCAGAGACGGTGAATTGGACACCGGCATTTGCCGGCTTCGCGAAATCAGCAAAATGAACGTGCGCCGCCCTCGTGTGATTGACGAATGGCTCCGCTCCGCGTCGGCAGAGCCATCGAGATACCGCATCTTCGCAGGTCCCATTTCTGGGAATAGCGACTGACGCTAGGGTAAATTAGCTCGTAGTTTCGACGGCCTAGGCATTGCCCGTGTGCTGAAATCACCGCTCGTTGATCAATTTTTCTGGCAGCCTCAAACAAATTCTGCAGCCTCGTAAGCTCTAACCAGCGAAAACGTCGAGGTTTTGGGCAGCGCAGTGATGGGTATGGGTGCTACGATGGTGTTAGCTACAGTCTGACACGCGGGCAACCGCCCTGATTTCTGAGAGAGGAACGAGGTCTTAGCTGATGTCGACCGCAGGTGCGACCCGTTCCACCGTCTCGCCAACCCTCGAGGTGGACGAGGAAACCAGTGCGCAACGGGTCGTCGTGGTCTACAACTGCACCAGGATCGGCCTGGTGGCCAATCCTCCCGGCTTCTCGTTCAGCGACCTCTTCCGATTCCGCCGTCGCCGCCGCTGACCTCTGCGTCCGTCAGCGATTCCTGAACGACCGGACGACCAGCACCAGGACGACGGTGCCCAGCCCCGCGATCGATACCGCGACGACCGGCTTCTTCACGAACTGCACCACGCCCGCCTTGACGTCATCGGCGATCCGGGCCGGGTTCGCCCGTGCGGCGAGGGCATCCACCGTACCTGCGAGTTGCTCGCGCGCCGCGTCGATGTCCTGCTTGATCTTCTCGGGATCCCGGTCCGCCACGTCAGCCCCTTCAATCGCGTTGCTGTCTTGGGGAATTACCCTAGAGCAGCCGCGCGACTTCCCTCCAACCGCAGTCGTGCACCGGCCGACCGAAGGGACATCCACGCATGCCACCGACCCCTCGCCTCGACGCGGGCGACAAGGCTCCCGCCTTCAGCCTCCCCGACGCCGACGGCAAGACCGTCAAGCTCGGTGACTTCAAGGGCCGTAAGGTCGTCGTCTACTTCTACCCTGCCGCATCCACCCCCGGGTGCACGAAGCAGGCATGCGCCTTCCGGGACAGCCTGGCCGAGCTCAACGAAGCGGGCCTCGACGTCGTCGGGATCTCGCCGGACAAGCCGGAGAAGCTCGCGAAGTTCCGCGACGCCGAAGGACTGACGTTCCCGCTGCTGTCCGATCCGGAGCGCAAGGTGCTGACCGAATGGGGCGCGTTCGGCGAGAAGACGATGTACGGCAAGACGGTCCAGGGCGTCATCCGGTCGACCTTCGTCGTGGACGAGAAGGGCACGATTCAGGCCGCGCAGTACAACGTCAAGGCCGCACATACGGCATCCAGGATTCAGAAGCTCATCGCTGAGTTCTCGACCTAGATCAGTTGTCGCGGAAGTTTAGACCTACCTGCGCAAATAGCTCATTCACAACCAAGCGGCGAGGTAACGTTCGGCCCCGAAGTGTCCTGACACGAAGGGGTGAGAATGAAGATTCGGAAACTTGCGGCACCTATCGGCATCGCTGCGGTCGCCGTCGTCGTTGCCGCGGGTACGGCGGTCCCGGCTTCAGCGGCCAACGACATCAAGCCATACGGCGTGCCGGAGTCACTCAAGGATGTCTACGGCAACCCGATGATCACCTACACGGTGCAAGGGCTGAAACCGAGTTCGGACGCCGTGTTCCACAACGGCCGGCTGTATGAGGCAGACGTGACCAGCGACGGCGGCGTCCCCATCGCTGCGCTGTTCAACGCCCGAGCTCTGAGCGGGCAGAACTATCAGATGATTGGCGGCGGAATCCCGGGCAAGATCTACTTCGACGTCGTTGGCGACACTCCCAACAGCGTCGTCTACAACGACGGTGTCCAGGACTTGATGGTGTGGGTCTCGACGAGCGGTGCGAACCAGGGAGTTGGCCCGGAAGCGCCAGGGGATTCCAGCGAGATCATCAGCGGTGCCCCCACCGACGGCGGCGGTGACGTGGCGAGCGCGCCGGCCGCGCCCGAGGTCACTGCACCAGCCCCCTTCCAGCTCACCCCGTCGGATGTGGCCGAGCCCGGATTCAATGCCGGCGGCGGCGAAGGCGGCGGCGCCGGCCGTCGCTGATCGACGGGAGTCGCCCGACGGCGTCGGCTAGCGGTCCAGCGCCCCGAGAGCCTGGAGCAGGAGCGCCTCCGAGGTCGCCGCCCGCTCCAGTACCCCGAGGTCGAGGCTCTCGTTGATGCTGTGCGCCTGGGTCGCCGGATCCTCGACTCCGGTGACCAGGATCTTCGCGTCGGGGAACGCGGCCGCGAACTCGGCGATGAACGGGATCGAGCCGCCGACACCCGTGTCGATGGCGTCGGTCCCCCACGCCTGCCGGAACGCGGCCCGCGCGGCGTCGTACACCGGCCCGCTGGCCTCGATGGCGTAGGGCTGCCCGACGTCGCCGGGGGTGACGGTGACGCGCGCACCCCACGGCGCGTTGTCCTCGAGGTGTCTGGTCAGCGCCGCGAGGTGTTCACCGGCGTCACCGCCGGGCGCCACCCGCAGGCTGATCTTGGCCCTGGCGCTCGGAATCAGGGTGTTGGATGCCTTCGCGATCGGGGTGGTGTCGATGCCGATCACCGTGATGGACGGCTTGGCCCACAGCCGATCGGTCACCGGACCGGAGCCGATCTCGGCGACACCGTCGAGCAGGCCCGTCTCCTCCCGTACCCGTTCCGGCGGATAGGCCACGTCGGCGGCGGTGCCCTGATGCAGCCCGGCGACGGCGACGTTGCCGTCGTCGTCGTGCAGGGTCGCGAGCAGCCGGACCAGAGCGCTGAGCGCGTCGGGCACCACGCCGCCCCACATGCCGGAGTGCAGACCGTGATCGAGCGTCGCGACCTCGACGACGCAATCGGCCAGCCCGCGCAACGACACCGTCAGGGATGGGATCGTCGTGCTCCAGTTGTCGGAGTCCGCGATGACGATGACGTCGGCAGCCAGCAGGTCCTGGTGCGCGGCGAGGAGGGCACCCAGCGAGGGTGAGCCGGACTCCTCCTCCCCCTCCACGAAGACGGTCACACCGACGGGAAGGTCACCGTCGAATGCTCGGATGGCCGCGAGATGCGTTGCTACGCCTGCCTTGTCGTCGGCCGTGCCACGACCGTAGAGCCTGCCGTCGCGCTCGGCGGGCTCGAACGGCGCCGTCGTCCACTGGGTGACGTCACCCTCGGGCTGGACGTCGTGGTGGGCGTACAGCAGCACCGTCGGCGCACCGGGCGGTGCCGGGTGCCGCGCGATGACCGCGGGGGCGCCACCCTCACTGACGATGCGGATGTCCTCAAAACCGGCCTGCGACAACAGCTTCGACACCAGGTCCGCGCTGCGATGGACCTCGCCGCGGCGGGCGGGATCGGCCCACACCGACTCGATGCGGACCAGATCCTCGAGATCGGCACGGACCGACGGCAGTACGGACTTCACGTGCTCGACGAGATCGCTCATGAGGACGAGGTTAGTACGTCACCAATCCACGGTGGTGGCTGCCAACGGGAGTTAGTTGGCCGCCTCCAGGACCGCCACCGCGGCGGCGGTGTCGCCGTCGTGGGTGAGCGACAGATGGATGGTGATGTCCTTGAGGTGCTCACCGATCGCACCGGTCAGCCGCACCCGCGGCCGCCCCCACATGTCGGTGACGATCTCGATGTCGCGGTGGATGCCCTCCGGCAGCATCGGCCGCTTCGAGAACCGCGAACCCGACCACGCCTTGATCACGGCCTCCTTGGCCGCCCACCGGGCCGCCAGGTGCCGCGCCGCCGACGAGCTCTTGTCCGCGGCGTCGCGGCGCTCCCCCGGGGTGAAGGTCTCGGCGAACACCGTCCCCGGCTGGTCGACCTGCTCGGCGAAATCCGGTATGGAGACCAGGTCGATGCCGACCCCGACGATGCTCATGCCAGGAACGCTAGCCGAGGCCGGCCCGGATTCCCGAGCCGCCTCTTGCACGGCCTCACTCGCCATACCAACCGTCCTCACCGAGCCGCGACTCCGGATCGAGCAGCATCGTGGCTTCCTGCCGCTTCTCGGGCGAATCGTGGTTGAACCGCCGGTCGGCCGGCTTCTCGTACATGGCAGGCCCGCCCGCAATGGCCGACGCCAACCTGCGCTGACCATCCAGCACACGGGCGTTGGCCCGGCGCCGGTAGTCCTCGCGCTGGTCGGAGTCGAGCGCGGCCAGGAACGCCTGCGGATGTACCAGCGCGACGAGACCCGACACGTGCCCGAAACCGAGGCTGGTGATCAGACCGGCCTTCATCGGGAACTTGCCCCGCATGTCGAGAGCCTCACGCACCCAGACGAAGTGCGATGCGTGCGCCAGTTCGTCGTCGACGCAGTCCAGGCTCCGGTTCGGCGGGATGACGCCATCGCGCAGCATCTGGCACAGCCCCATCATCTGGAACGCCGCGGCGCCACCCTTCGCGTGGCCCGTCAGACTCTTCTGGCTGACGATGAACAGCGGCGCGCCGGGCGAGCGACCCATCGAGGCCGCGAGCCGCTCGTGCAGCTCGGTCTCGTTGGGATCGTTGGCCAGGGTCGACGTGTCGTGCTTGGAGATGACGGCGATGTCGTCGGGGCCGACGCCGAGCTTGGCCAGTGACCTGGCCAGCTGCGACTGCTTGCCACCGCGACCCGCACCCAGGGCACCGAGGCCGGGAGCCGGGATCGAGGTGTGCACGCCGTCGCCGAACGAGGACACGTAGCCGACCACGGCCAGCACCGGCAGGCCCATGTTGAGCGCCAGGTCGCCGCGCGCGAGCAGGATGGTGCCACCACCCTGGCTCTCGACGAAGCCCAGCCTGCGACGGTCGTTGGCGCGCGAGAACTTCGAGTCGCTGATGCCCTTGGCGCGCATCACGCCCGTATCGGCCGTCGCCGACATGTCGCCGAAGCCGGTGACGGCTTCCAGCGTCAGGTCGTCATAGCCGCCCGCGACCACGAACTCGGCCTTGCCGAGCCGGATCTTGTCGACGCCCTCCTCGACCGACACCGCGGCCGTGGCGCATGCGCCCACCGGGTGGATCATCGAGCCGTAGCTGCCGATGTAGGACTGCACGACGTGACCCGCGAAGACGTTCGGCAGAACCTCCTGCAGGATGTCGTTCGGCTTGCTCTGACCGAGCAGGTTGCCGTGGTACATCGTCTGCATCGACGTCAGGCCACCCATGCCGGTGCCCTGCGTGCTGGCGACGAGGCTCGGGTGCACCCAGCGCATCAGCTCGGTCGGCGTGAACCCTGCCGAAAGGAACGCGTCCACGGTGGTGACCAGGTTCCAGAGCGCCACGCGGTCGATCGAGCTCGCCATGTCCTGGCTGACGCCGTACACCATCGGGTCGAACCCGGTGGGGATCTGCGCGCCGACTGTGCGGGACATCTTGACCTTGCGCGGCACCCGGATCTCGGTGCCCGCCTTGCGGGTCACCTGCCAGTCCCCGCTGTCGCCGACGGGCGCGATCAGGGTGTGCTCGGGATCGGACTGCGCGAAGCTGCGCGCATCGGCCTCGGACGACACCACGAAGGAGAAGTCCTTGTCCAGGAACACCGAAACCAGCAGCGGCGCAGTGTGATCGCCGGGGATCGCACCGTCGTCGACGAACTCGCGGATACCGACCCGTTCGAGCACGGCGTCGTGATAACGCTCCACCAGCTCACCCTCGTCGATCAGATCGCCCGACTCGGTGTCATACCAACCCGGCTTCGGATCGTCCTCCCACTTGACCAGACCGGTGGTCCAGGCCAGCTCGAGCACGCCTGCGGCCGACAGCTCACCGGAGACCTCGACCTCGAAGCGCGTCCGCGACGAGCCGTACGGCCCGAGCTCCGCGCCACCGACGATGACCACCAGGTCCGCAGGGTCGACGTCGAGGTCGTCCCAGGCAGGCGGCGGCGCCGCGGCGTATCCGCGCGGGGGTGACGGCAGAGCCTTGATCGTGCTGCCGTCGACGTCCTCGTCGGAGGTCGCGGAGGCACTCTCGGCGGCCATGTCCTCACGGGCCTTGGCGGCGAGTTCGGCCATGTCGATGTCGATCTCGCCGAGCCCACCGGTCAGATCCTTGTGGATCGGCTCGCGGGCCGCGGCCACCTTCGACTCGATGTCGCAGAGCGCCAACAGCATCGACGCCATCTCTTCAGTGGTGTAGGTCGTGACGCCGGCCTCCTCGACCGCACCGACGATGGCGTCGTTGTGACCCATCAGACCGGTGCCCTTGGTCCAGCCGATCAGCGCGTGCGCCAGGGAAACCCGCTGCGACCACGAGGTCTCGGCCTTCCATCGCGTCACCAGGGCGTCGAGAGCCGACTTGGCCTCGCCGTAGGCACCGTCGCCGCCGAACATGCCGCGGTTCGGGGAACCGGGCAGCACGACGTGCAGACGTGACGCGATGTCACGCTCGGAGCCGATGTGCGACAGGCCGCCGATGAGCCGCTGCACGGCCCACAGGAGAACCTTCATCTCCATCTCGGAGCGCGCACCGGCTTCGGACAGGTCGCCGGCGACGCGGGGTGCCGCGAACGGGAACAGCAGCGTCGGGGTCAGGGCGTCCTTGAGGTGGATCGACTTGGGCCCAAGGCTTTCCGACTGCTCGTTGCCGACCCAGTTGACCAGCGCGTCGATGTCGCTGTAGGACGCCATGTTCGCGGGGGTGACCCACAGCGTGGCGCCGAAGCGGGCGTTGTCGCGGTACAGCTCCTTGTAGAAGGCCAGCCGGTCGTCGTCGAGCTTCGAGGTGGTCGCGATGACCGAGGCGCCGCCCTCGAGCAGCTGGGCAATCACCGATGCGGCGATGGAACCCTTCGAGGCACCCGTCACCACGGCGATCTCGTTGGCGTAGCGGCCCGTTCCGGGGTTCTCCGCCCCGGCGGCCGCACGGCCGAAGAGCGACGCATGAACGTTGCGTCCCGCGGCGAGCGCCTTGCCCTGCCACCAGTTCGCCTGCGTGGCAACGGCATGTCCCGCTCCCTCGAAGCGCTCGGACAGTCGCGGCCAGTCCGCCTCGATCTCGTCTTCGTCCTTCAGCCACAGCCTGGCCAGATCCTCGCGGGCGCTGGCCCACCGGTCGTCGAACAGCACCGCCTTGCGGCCGTCGAACGTGGGGGCCACCAAACGCGGCCAGTCCGACCCGAGTTCGGCCGTCACCAGGTCGATGAGGTCCGCATCGCTGACGGTCTCGCCGACGTTGACCGGCGTATCGACGCCGAGCTGGCCAAGGATCATCCTGGCCGCCGAGGCGAGCACACCGTCACGGCCCGTGACCTTTTCGGCGAACTCGGTGAGCGCGGCGGAGTCCACCACGCCTCCCCCTGCGCCACCTGCCGACGGCAACGACACCGCGATACCGCGGCGCGCGGCCACGGCGGACACCGCAGCGTCGACGACGCGGTCGACGGTGGCGCCGTCGGGCAGCGCACCTTCGTGCAGGTGGCCGAGGGCGCCGCCACGGACGCTGGTGCCCTCACGAGTGCCGAGCACGAGTTCCATCGTGACGTGCTTGACCCAGCCGTCGCCGAGTTCCCAGTCCTTCTTGACCCGCTCGGCGATCGCGGCGGGCCGCTTGCCCGACGGGCCGAGCACGGTCCGGAGCTGATCGTTGACCGCATCGGAAAGCACTGGGCCGTAAGGCTTGTAGGTCCGAGCCAGCTTGGTGACCTGCGCCTTGAGTCCGGCCAGGTCGGCCTCGGCGGCACCATCGATGGCGCCGAGGTTCAGCTCGGAGCCGAGGTCGACGAGCAGCTGGTTGCGTCGCGACGACGCACCGTCGGTGATCGACTCGATGGAGTCCAGCGGCTCGATCTGGTCGACCCGCATCTTGGCCGAGAGCGCGATGAGCGACAGCGTCGCATCGTCCGCGCCGAACGCGATGTCGTCGGGCCGTGGGCCTCCGGACGGTGCGGCGGCGGGTGCGGCGACGGGCGCCGCCTCGGCCGCGGGGGCGGCAGCGGCCTCTCCCGCCGGAGCGGGTGGCGCCTCCTCCATCTCGGGCTCGGGGTCGGTGTCGGTCGCGAACAGCACGGCCGCGTCGCGCTCGGCGTTGAGCACCTCGGTCGTGTTGTGCGAATACTCCGGCAGCTTCAGGGTGTTGGTCGCGAGACCGGCCACCGTGGGAGCGTTCTTCACGCCGATCTCGACGAAGCGCTCGATGCCGAGACCGCCTGCGGCCTCTTCGATGAAGAGCAGGTCCTGGGTCTCGATCCACCGCACCGGGCTGGCGAACTGCCAGGCCAACAGCTCGATGACGATCTTGCGGCACAGCTCGCGCGGCCGCTCGTTACGCCAGGTGTCGTAGTCGGCGAGGATCTCGTCGAGCGGCTCCGCGGGGACCAGATCCCTGATCTCCTGAATGAAGTCGCGATCCAGCGTGAACGGACGCGGCACCAGGTTCGGGATGTAGCGACCGACCACCAGTTCGGGATCGGTGTCCTCGGGGAGGACCCGCTCCAGCGCACGTCGGAAGTCGTCGACGCCGACGCGCAGCACCAACGAGTGGAACGGCACGTCGATGCCGGGGACCAGGATGAACGAGCGCTTGCCACCGGAGATCTCGCGCCGCTTCTCGACCTCTTCCTCGAGGGCTTCGAGACCGCGGACCGTGCCCGCGATGGCGTACTGCGACCCACGCAGGTTGTAGTTCACGATCTGCAGGAATTCGCCTGTGCGCTCGGCGATCTCCTCGATGAAGGCGTTCACGTCGTCATCGGGCAGGTCGATCTGCGACGGGCGGATGGCGGCCATCCGGTAGTTGGACCTGCCGTTGGCGTCGCGGGGCACGATGTCGTGCATCTTCGAGCCGCGGTGGAAGACCGCCTCCAGCAGGCCTTCCAGCGTGTACACGTTGCTGACGCACGCCAGCGCGGTGTATTCGCCGACGGAGTGACCGCAGGCGATCGCGCCTTCGACGAACGCACCCTGCTCGCGCATCTCGGCGACCTGGGCCGCGGCCACCGTGGCCATCGCGACCTGGGTGAACTGCGTCAGATAGAGCACGCCCTCGGGGTGCTGGTAGTGCACGCCGCTGGCGATCAGGCTGGTGGGGTTGTCGCGCACCACGTGCAGCACCGAGAAGCCCAGCGTGTCCCGGGTGAACTTGTCGGCGGTGTCCCACACCTTGCGGGCGGCCTTGCTGCGGGCACGGACGTCCATGCCCATGCCCTTGGACTGAATGCCCTGGCCCGGGAAGGCGTACACGGTCTTCGGGGCGGCCAACTGCGCGGTCGCCGACATCACCAGGTCGGAGCCGACCTTCGCGGTGACCTCGATGATCTCCGCGCCGCGGTCGATGCCGACGCGGTCGACGCGGAAGTCGATCTCGTCGCCGGGCAGCACCATGCCGAGGAAGCGCGAGGTCCAGCCGACCAGACGGGCCGGCGGGGTGGCCTTGCCGTCGGTGGCGGTGACCACGTGCTGCGCGGCAGCCGACAGCCACATGCCGTGCACGATGGGCGATTTCAGCCCAGCGAGCAGCGCCGCGGCGCGGTCGGTGTGGATCGGGTTGTGGTCACCGGACACCACGGCGAACGCGCTCATGTCGGTGGGCGCGGCGACCTTGACGTCACGACGCCGACGACGCGGCGTATCGGTGGCGTTGTCGGTGATCGCTCCGCCGGCCTGGGGCGGGTCGGTGAGGGCGGTGGCACCCGTGCGCCCGCGGATCGCGAACCGCTCCTCGAGCTTGGCCAGTTCGGTGCCGTCGGCGTCGCTGATGGTCACGAACACCGGGACGACGCGGCCGACCTCGGTGTCGACCGCGGCCGAAGCCGTTGCGGTGACCGTCAATTCGGCCTTGACCGTCGGCATCGGAGCCAACAGGTGCGCGGCGTGGTCCAGGTGCACCAGGCTCAGCAGACCCTCGACGACGGGGAAGCCGGTCTCGGTCACGGCGGCGCCGATCACCGAGAACACGGCGGGCCAGCAGCGGCCGACCAGCGCGTCGGGCACCAGTGTGAGGCCGGGGGCCAGCGGGGCGCCGAACGTCGCGGTGACGCCCGTGTGGTCGGCGACCTCCTCGGGATCCCAGGAGACGGTGACCGTGGTGCTGTCGTCGACGACGGACGGCAGGGCCGCCGCGTTGTCGGCGCCCGCCGCGATCGCCAGCACGGCGCGCATCGCCTCGGACGCGTCCTCGGTGGTGACGACGGGCATGCCGCCGTCGACGGTCGCCGACGGGAGGGTGAAGGTGATGGTGATCCAGATGTCGGACAGCGGCACGCTGAGCACGACGTGCTCACCGCTGAGCTCCAGCCGCGAACCCGTGGACGGATGTGTGGCGGAACGGTTTTCGTTGACCTGCCATTCCTTGGGCTCACCGATCCGGTGCACCGGGTTGATCGCGGCGCGGCCCGCCCACAACACGTCGGGCGAGTCGAGCACGACGGCCAGCGGGCCGGTCACGTCGACGCGGGCCTGCCTGCGCGACACCACGGGCACCGGCTGCACTCCTGCGGCAAGCACGTCGTCGATGGAGGCCTTCTCGAAGCGGTCCAGCAGCTCACCGACGGGCTCGTCAACGCGGGTGATGCCCACGACGGCCTCGGTGCCGGGGATGACGCACACCTGGTCGGCGGTGTAGCGCGCGTCGTGCGCCTGCCACAGCGAGTCGCTGCGCCACCAGCGCCGGACGTCCTTGTCGATGACCGGCACGAAGTTGACCGGCTTGCCGAGCGTCTTGCACAGCGTGATGAAGAACGGCACGTCGGCCGGGTGCAGCTTGACCTCTTCGGCATCGGGGTAGCGCGACAGCAGTGCCGCGAGGGCCTGCTCCGGATTCTCCAGCAGCGCTTCACCTTCGGCGTCGACCGTGAACAGCGTGTCGATGGGCCCCGAGTCCTGCGGGTGCAGCCGGGCCTCGGCGCGCTTGAGCATCTCCTCGAAGCGGTCGCGCCACGTGACGTCGAGCCACGGCGAGTCGTCGCGCTTGGTGTCGGCGGTGCTGTCGCCGTCGCCGATGGCCAATTCGACGTAGCGCCGCAGCCACTGCAGGTACGTCATGTCCGCGACGTCGCCGAAGTACGGCTTCGCGGTGTGCGACATCGCCTCGATGATCTCGGCGCGCTTCTCGGCGACCGCGTCGACGTCACCGGCGACCTCGTCGAGCAGGCGGCCACAGCGTGACGCCGCGTTGTCGATCTCGTGGATGTCGGCGCCGAGCTGGCTGCGCCCGGATGCCATGCCGCCCTGCGCCTTTCCGGCACCGACCCACTGGTCGGTACCGGTCGTCTCGACCAGCAGCTGCTTGACGGCGGGCGACGTGGTGGCCTCGAGCGTGGCCATTGCGGCGGTGCCGACGAGGATGCCGTCGACCGGCATGATCGGGAAGCCGTAGGCCTGTGCCCAGTGACCCGAGAGGTATTCCGCGGCGCGCTCGGGCGTGCCGATGCCGCCACCGACGCACAGGGTGATGTTGGACAGCTTGCGCAGATCGCCGTACGTCGACAGGAGCAGGTCGTCGAGGTCCTCCCACGAGTGGTGTCCACCCGCACGGCCGCCCTCGATGTGCACGATGACGTCCTTGTTGGGCACCTCGGCAGCGATCTTGATGACCGACTTGATCTGCTCGACGGTGCCGGGCTTGAACACCACGTGGGTGATGCCGATCTCGTTGAGCTCCTCGATCACCGCGACGGCTTCCTCGAGTTCGGGAATGCCCGCACTGATGACCACGCCGTCGATCGGCGCGCCCGACTGACGGGCGCGCTGCACCAGGCGCTTGCCACCGACCTGCAGCTTCCACAGGTAGGGGTCGAGGAACAGGGTGTTGAACTGCACGGCGCGACCGGGCTCGAGCAGCTGGGTCAGCTCGGCGATCCGGTTGTCGAAGATGGGTTCGGTGACCTGGCCACCGCCCGCGAGTTCGGCCCAGTGGCCTGCGTTGGCGGCGGCGGCGACGATCTTGGCGTCGACGGTCGTCGGCGTCATGCCTGCGAGCAGGATCGGCGAACGTCCGGTGAGCCGGGTGAACTTGGTGGAGAGCTTGATCGAGCCGTCCGGAAGGGTGACGACCGACGGGGCGTAGCTCGACCAGGCGGGCGCCACCTCGGGGGCCGCGCCGACGGTGAACAGGTTGCGCTGCCCCGCCCTGGTGGCGGCAGGCACGATGCCGATGCCGAGACCGCGGATGACGGGCGCGGTGACGCGGGTGATGGTGTCACTGGGACCGAGGTCGACGATCCAGCGCGCGCCGGACTCGTGCAGCCGCTCGACCTCGTCGACCCAGTCGAACGCCTCGATGTAGATGGACGTGGCGAAGTGGTGCAGCAGCTCGGAGTCGAGGCTGAGTCGGGCGCCCCACCCGTCGACGACGTCGATCGCGTCGGCCAGGCGCGGGGTGTGGAAGCCGACCTCGACCTGGATGCCGTGGAAGACGGGGCTGAAGACCGCGCCGCCGCGAAGCTTGTTCTTGCGCTCCGCCTCTTCCTTCTCGGTGATCTTGCTGCAGTACAGCTCGAAGCGGGAGAGCTGTTCGGGTGTGCCGGTGATGACGACCGAGCGCCTGCCGTTGCGAATGGACAGCACGGGTGGCAGCACGGTGCGGACGTCCTGGGAGAACTCTTCGAGCAGCTCCGCGATGCGCTCGGGATCGACGTTGGTGACCGAGACCATCGGCGACTTGTCACCACGGCCGACCATGCCGCGCCGACGCGAGACGAGGGATCCCGCCGCGCCGATGAGCTGGATCATGGCGAGCAGCTCGGCATCCCTGGTGCCCTTGGCCTTCAGTGCCTCGCACGCGACGATGCCCTGGGAGTGGCCTGCCATCGCGACCGGCGGCGTGTTGTAGAGGTCGAGACCCTGGCGCACCGAGGCGCGGATGGCGGCCAGCTGGGTCAGCAGGATGCCGGGGCCGGAGATGGCGGCGGTGGTCAGCTGCTTGGCGGTGGGCAGCGGCTCGTCGGCGGCGAGGGCACGCACCCACTGCATCGGCTCGAACCCGATGGGCCGGACGACGACGAGTTCACGGGCGACGGGCTCCAACAGCAGGGCCGCCTCGCCGATGACCTCGCTCAGCTCGGATTCGATGCCCGCCGAGCTGATGAGTTCCTCGAGGTTCTCCAGCCAGTTGCCGCCCTGGCCGCCGAAGGCGACGGCGTAGGGCTCTCCCGCGTTGAGGAGGTCGACGAGCGCGTGGGAGCCCGTCTGGAGCGGCGAGCCGTCGGCAGAACCGCCCTTGCGGCCGGTGGTCACCCTGTCGTGTTCGTTGATCGTCACGTTCTGCCATCTCCCTCGTGCGCCTATTGCGCGTCTCGCTTCTTACGTCTGCACGGCGTCTATGACTGCATGCGTCTGCTGTGTCCTCGGCGGTGAGGCCCGCGCCCCTGCGGGCGTCGGCGGTTCCATGTCGGGTGTCGGACCCCGACGGGCTCAAGTCACTTCTGTGACGGCCCGGAAGTACGGAACGGCCGCCATAAGGGTGGCATAAGAACCTGCCCCATTTTCGCGCCCCAAATGGTTACTGGCGAGTTCTACGCACGGGTAACCACCCATTGCATAACGCGGACTTCGCGGGGCGCCACCAACTCCCGGGACAAACGTCCTGCTGGCGGGTGGTTACGGTTGAGTAGCAATAACGGCGCAGATCAAAGCAGTATTGTTATCTAATCGTTATGTCGTTTTTTTCGCCGACCCGGGCCGTGTTCGCGACGAGCAAAAAGTCGACAGAAACGCCAACCGTGTCAACTGATGGCGCGTCAGCCTCAAATACTGTTTGCTGGTCAAACTTACTGATCGGTAATGTTTAGTCCCACTGGCCGAAGCGCGGCTTCAACACGTAGTTGACGTCGACGCCCACGCCACCCACGCTGCGCTTGTCGATCTCGACCTGGTGCAGGTGTGCTGCGGGGTGGGTGTAGCCCTGCGGCGAACCCCAGTTGTGTTGCCAAAAGTACGACCCCAGGCCATCCTGCAGCGCCCAGTCGATGGTCTTGGAGTTGGCGTAGACGCCGACGCGTTGGTGGCCCAGCACCGCTTCCCACCCGCGCAGATACGGCGCCACCTGCTGTTTGTACTGATCGGGCGTCGGGTCGTCGTCGATCGACGCGTAGATCGGCGCGCCGTAGGACCCACCCGCCGCGACGTGGAGTTGCCAGCCGCGCTTGGCGTGTTGCACGCCTGCGCTCTGACCGCCCAGCCAGTCGGCGTTGTCCTGCTTGCCGAACTGATAGCAGGAGACGATCTTCAGGGCGTTTTGGTATAAGTCCCTGGCCTCGGGTAGCTGTATCGGCTTCCCGAGCATCCACTCGCCACCGGGGCGGCGGTCCGAGACGTACCGGATGGCCCCGACCGCTCCCGACGCACGGATGGCCGACGCGGGGATCACCCCCGCCGCGTAGTCGAGCAGGATGCCGAGCGGCGCGTCGGCCGATGCCGTCGCGGGCGCCAGTGCCGCGGACACCACGCTCGCGAGCGCTCCTCCGAGGCCGACGACGGCAGGCGCGGCAGCGGCGTACTTGAGGACGTCTCGTCGGGACACCGCCATCGCCCCAGGATATGACAGCTGTCCCAGATTTCTCATCAACGCCACTGGTCACATCCGCACCAGGATTCGTCGGACGCCTCGCACAGTGCGCCGAGGACGAAAACCGTCGGCCAGGGGTCGTCGTGACGCGGAATCCGACGTTGCGCTGCGCCGGGAACGACGGATCCATACGATTCAGCGCATGCCGTCCGGCCCTGGCGAACCGCAGATCGAACTCTCGGGAGTTCGCAAGGTGTTCGGTGACTCGATCGTCGCCGTCGCCGGCGCCGACCTCGAGGTCGAGGACGGCGAACTCTTCGCCATCCTCGGCCCGTCGGGCTCGGGGAAGACGACCGTGCTCCGGATGATCGCCGGCTTCGAGCAGCCGACCGCGGGCACGATCCGCCTGGGCGGCGTCGACGTCACCGACCTGCCTGCCCGGCGCCGCGACGTCAACACCGTCTTCCAGGAGTACGCCCTCTTCCCCCACATGACCGTGGCGCAGAACGTCGAATACGGCATGAAGGTCCGCGGGGTGCCCAAGGGCGAGCGGCGCACCCGGGCCGGCGAGGCGCTCGAGATGGTCCGCCTCGCCGACTACGGACCACGCAAGCCCGCCCAGCTCTCGGGCGGGCAGCGCCAGCGCGTCGCCCTGGCCCGCGCCCTGGTGGGCAGGCCCAAGGTCCTGCTCCTCGACGAGCCGCTCGGCGCTCTCGACCTCAAGCTGCGTGAGCAGATGCAGGTGGAGCTCAAGGCAATTCAGCGCGAGGTCGGGATCACGTTCGTCATCGTCACCCACGACCAGGACGAGGCCCTGACCCTGTGCGACCGGCTCGCCGTGTTCAACGCCGGCCGCATCGAGCAGACCGGCAAGGCACGCGACGTCTACGAGAACCCCGTGAACCGCTTCGTCGCCGATTTCGTCGGCACCTCGAACGTGCTCGACGGGGAGGCCGCCGAGGCGGTGGTCGGCCGCCCCGGCATGTTCGCCGTCCGGCCGGAACGCATCGCGGTACTGGCGGCGGGCGGGGGCGCGGCGCCGGGCAGCCGGACCGTGGACGCCACGGTCGCCGAGGTGATCTACGCCGGACCGACGACGCGGGTCGCCGCCGTCGCCGCACCGGGGGTGACGCTCACCGCGACGGTGCTCAACGCCGCCACCTCACTGCCCGACGGGCTGGGCCACGGCACGCCGGTCACCCTCGCCTGGCCCGAGAGCGCCGTCCACGACCTCACCCATTGAAGACGTGAAAATCCAACCAGCACAATCGAATCGAACGGAGTGTCCATGAAAACCACTGCGCTGCGGGCCGGCCTCACCATCGCCGCGTGCGCCGCACTCGTCGTCGGCTCGGTCACGGCGTGTTCCAACTCGCAGTCCGGTGGCGGCAGTGCGGGCACCGCGCCGCCGAAGATCGACCAGTTGGGCTCGCTGGGCAACGGCGAGGGCCAATTGAACCTCATCGCCTGGGCCGGTTACGCCGAGAACGGCTCCAACGACAAGACCGTGGACTGGGTGACCCCGTTCGAGCAGCAGTCGGGCTGCAAGGTCAACGTCAAGATCGGCAACACGTCCGACGAGATGGTCCAGCTGATGCGCACCGGCCAGTACGACGGCGTGTCCGCGTCGGGTGACGCCACCCTGCGGCTCATCTACGCGGGCGACGTGGCGCCGGTGAACACCTCGCTGGTGCCCAACTACGCGACCATCTCACCGTTCCTCAAGGACAAGCCGTGGAACTCGGTCGACGGCCAGATGTACGGCATTCCGCACGGGTGGGGCGCCAACCTGCTGATGTACAACGTCGGCGCCGTCACCGACGCCCCCGACTCGTGGGGGGCGGTGTTCACCGACGCCGGGAAGTACAAGGGCAAGGTGACGGCCTACGACTCGCCGATCTACATCGCCGACGCGGCCCTGTATCTGATGAAGACCAAGCCCGACCTCGGCATCAAGGACCCCTACTCCCTGACCGAGGACCAGCTGAACGCAGCGGTCGACCTGCTCAAGGCGCAGAAGGAGAACGTCAGCGAGTACTGGTCGGACTACACCAAGGAGGTGCAGGCCTTCGAGTCGGGCAGCTCGGTGATCGGCACGACGTGGCAGGTGATCGCCAACACCATCGGGACGGACAACAAGGTTCAGGTCAACACCGTGCTCCCCAAGGAGGGTTCGACGGGATGGTCGGACACCTGGATGGTCTCGGCGAAGGCCGCGCACCCGAACTGCATGTACAAGTGGATGGACTGGATCACCTCACCGAAGGTGAACGCCCAGGTCGCCGAGTACTTCGGCGAGGCGCCCGCCCAGACCAAGGCGTGCGAGTTCACCACCCAGAAGGACTTCTGCGAGATCTACCACGCCACCGACGAGGCGTATGCGGGACAGCTGCACTACTGGACCACCCCGCAGAAGCAGTGCGTCGACGGAAGCGGTGACAACTGCACGGCCTACGACGAGTGGGTCAGCAAGTGGCAGCAGATCAAGGGGTGACGGCGGCCGCCACCGCTCCCGAAGCGGCGCGGAGGCCGACGCGGCCACGGCAGAGCAGGCTGAGCCTGATCCTGCTGTTGGTGCCACCACTGGCCTGGCTGGTGGTTGCCTACCTGGGTTCGCTTGCGGTGCTACTGGTTTCGGCCTTCTGGACCACCAACTCGTTCACCGGCGCGGTGGTGCACACCCTCACAGGCGACAACCTCGTCCGCGTGGTGACCGATGACGTGTTCCGAACGGTCACGCTGCGCACCGTCGGGGTGGCCCTGCTGGTCACGGTCATCTGCGCGGTGCTGGCCGTGCCGCTGGGGCTGTACATGGCGAAGATCGCCACGCCCCGGGTGCGGTTGGCGCTCGTCGTCGCGGTGACGACGCCACTGTGGGCGAGCTACCTCGTCAAGGCCTACGCCTGGCGCGAACTGCTGTCGCCCGAGGGCCCGATGTCGTGGCTGATCGGCTACAGCCCCGGGTACGGGCTGGTGGCCACCGTCGTCACGCTGACCTACCTGTGGCTGCCGTACATGATCATCCCGGTGTTCGCGGCGTTCGAACGCGTCCCCGACCACCTCATCGACGCCAGCTCGGACCTCGGTGCCTCCGACTTCGCGACGCTACGAATGGTCGTGGCGCCGTTGGTGTTCCCCGGCATCGCGGCCGGATCGATCTTCACCTTCTCGCTGTCGCTCGGTGACTACATCGCCGTCACGATCGTCGGCGGCAAGACTCAGTTGCTCGGCAACATCATCTACGGGCAGCTGGTGACCGCCAACAATCAGCCACTGGCCGCGGCACTTTCGATCATTCCGCTGGTCGCGGTCGTGCTGTATCTACTCGCGATGCGCCGGACCGGCGCGCTGGAGAACGTCTGATGCTGTCCGGTGGCGCCCGCGGCGCGGTCCGGGCCTGGACGGTGCTGGTCCTGGTGTTCCTCTACGCGCCGCTGCTCCTCGTCGTCGTCAACGCCTTCAACTCGTCGCGCACGTTCGCCTTTCCCCCAAGCGGTTTCACCATGCGCTGGTGGGCCGACGCGTGGCACAGCGATGGCATGTGGACGTCGCTGGCCAACTCACTGCTCGTCGGGCTCGGTGCCACGGCCATCGCCCTGGTGCTGGGTACCATGGTGGCCTTCGCGGTGCAGCGGCACCGGTTCTTCGGCCGCAACGTCATCAGTTTCCTCGTCGTCCTGCCGATCACGCTGCCGGGCATCGTCACCGGCATCGCACTCAACGCCACGTTCACGTCGGTCATCGGCGTGACGCTCGGTCTGGCGACCGTGATCGTCGGGCACGCCACGTTCTGCGTCGTCATCGTCTTCAACAACACCCAGGCCCGGTTGCGAAGGCTCGGAACGGATCTCGAGGACGCGTCCGACGACCTCGGCGCGTCGAGCTGGCAGACGTTCCGCTACGTGACGTTCCCGATGATGCGCGGGGCGTTGGTCGCCGGCGCGATTCTGGCGTTCGCACTGAGCTTCGACGAGATCGTCGTGACGACCTTCACCGCCGGACCTGCCGTGCAGACGCTGCCGATCTGGATCTTCGGAAACCTGTTCCGCCCCAACCAGGCTCCCGTCATCAACGTCGTCGCCGCGGCGCTCACGGTCCTGGCCGTCATCCCGGTGTGGCTCGCGCAGCGGTTCGGTGGCGACCCGGCGACTACCAGGGTGTGACGCCGGTCAGCGCTCCTCGGGCTCGCGGTGTCCGCCGAGGGCGACGTCGGCGGTGTACTCGGACACTGCGCTGACGAGATGGCGCTGCAGCGCGTCGTCGAACTGATCGGCGACCACCAGCCGCCCGAGCACGTGGTGGTCGTCGACCCGCTGCCGCAGGGCGGCCACGTCCTCGGCCCGCGGCACCGAGTCGCGAGCGAACCCCGCGAACAGGCTGACCTCGAGCGCGGCGACCACCACCTTCGCCAGCTCGTCGAGCCGGTCCGCGATGCCGTCGGCCACCCGGAGGATCGCCTCCACGTACGGCACCGGGTCGTCGACCCTGCCGAGGATCTCCGCGAGATCGGAGTCGGCCAGCCGCAGCGTGCCGTCGACGACCTCGGCAAGCCCGTGTCCGACCAGCCGGCGGGCCTCGACGCCGTCGGGATCGACGTCCACGTCGATGGCTGCCGCATGCCGCGGTTCCCCGAAGACGGCCTGCTGCAGACCGAGGATGTCCGCCAGGTCGTGGCCCTGCCGCGTGCTGGAGAGGAATTCGGCGATGTGAGCCGACGTGAAGCCCTTGCGCAACAACTCGTTGACGGTCCGCAACTGGGACAGATGACGGTCGTCGTAGTAGGCCGATCGGCCCTGCCGCCGGGGCGCATCGAGCAGACCTCGCTCGCGGTAGGCCCGAATGTTGCGGACGCTGACGCCCGAGAGCACGGACAGCTCCTCGAGTCGATACTCAGACAACGTGACACTCCCCTAAAACCCCGGTCAAGGGACTTCTTGACGTCATCCCGCAACACACCATGGGCCTACTGTAGACCGTTGTCAAAAGTTTGCGAGATTTACACGACGATGTCGAGTTCGGATTATCGATTCGCGTTCGGGGGCCGCGGTGCGCAACGATTGCCAGAGTGCGTGCCTGGACCATCTGGGTGACGGGGCTCCTGGCCTACATCGTCGCCGTGCTCGACCGAACCACCTTGGGCGTATCCGGGCTCGACGCCGCCGAGCGATTTGCTGCCAGTCCCAGCGTCCTGTCGACGTTCGTGGTGCTCCAGGTGGTCGTCTACGCCAGCGCGCAGGTGCCGGCGGGGGTGTTGCTGGACCGCTACGGCTCGCGGGCGCTGATCGTCACGGGGGCCGCACTGATGGCAGGCGGGCAACTGCTCCTCGCCCTGACCGGGTCCCTGCCACTGGCCATCGGCGCCCGCGCGATCGTCGGGCTCGGCGACGCCGTGACGTTCATCTCAGTTCTGCGGCTGGTGCCGAACTGGTTCCCGCCACGGCAGGTGCCGCTGCTGACGCAGCTGACCGGGATCTGCGGCCAACTGGGCCAGGTGCTGTCGGCGCTGCCGTTCCTGGCGCTGCTGACCGGGACCTCCTGGGCGACCGCCTACGTGTCGGTCGCCGCGTTCGGCGTGCTCGCCATGGTGCTGGTGCTGGCCCTGGTGGGGACACCCCCGGCGGACGCGGCGTCGCGACGGAAAACCTGTCCGCCCGTGCGGTGCTGTCGAGCGTCAAGACCGTGTGGCTGCGGCCCGGCACGCGGCTCGGGTTCTTCACCCACATGGGCTCCCAGTTCTCGGTCACCGTGTTCTGCCTGATGTGGGGCGTGCCGTATCTGACCGTGGCCCAGGGCCAGTCTGCGGGCGTGGCGGGTGCGCTGCTCACGATCTCGGTGGTCGTCGCCATCGCGGCTGGCGTCCTTGTCGGCATCTTCACCGGCCGCTACCCGCACCGCCGGTCCTGGATCGTGCTGGCCATCATCGCCAGCAACGCCCTGATCTGGACGGTCGTGCTCGCGCTGCCCGGCAGGTCACCTCTGTGGCTGCTGATCGTGCTCATCGTGGTGATCTCGATCGGCGGGCCCGGGTCGATGGTCGGGTTCGACTTCGCGCGGACGTTCAACCCGAGCGCGACCCTCGGCACCGCGCAGGGCATGGTCAACATGGGCGGTTTCATCGCGTCGCTGCTCGTGATGCAGGCGATGGGCATCATCCTCGGTGCGGCGGGCGGCTACTCGTTCGCGTCATTCCGGCTGGCCTGGACCGTGCAGTACGCGGTGTGGGTGGTCGCCGTGATCGGCATCCTCGTCACCCGCAAGAAGGCGCGGGCGCTGATGAAGGCCGAGCAGGAACGCACGCTCCTCGAGACGTTCGACCCCAACGCGACGGCGCGCTGAGTCTCACCGTTCCTTGGCGGTGATCCTGCGGTTGGCCTTCATGATCGCCTCGACCAGGTCGTCCTTGGACATCGTGGAACGGCCTGCGATGTCGAGGCGCCGCGCGACGTCCATCAGATGCTTCTTCGAGGCGTTGGCGTCGACCCCCTCGGCCGTCTCCCCCTTGCCACTCAGACCGCCGATGCGGGCGCGCTCGTCCGACGGGCCCTTCTCGTCCTTTTCCTCCCAGCGGTCGCCCACCTTCTCGAAGGTGTGCTTGACGGCGCTGAAGGCCACCCGGTAGGCGCGACCCTCGTCGCCGTACTGCTCGGCCGCGGCATCGTGCGCCGCGGCGAAGGTCTGCTGCGCCTTCGCGGGCGACTTCTGCAGCGTGCTCGGCAGCTCCGACTTCTTGGCCCGCCCGTTCTTCCCGATCTTCGGCATGTCAGCCTCCTCGGGAGACGGACTACCCCCCTGCGCCGTGATCGACACTGGCGGCGATGGCCCGCTCCATGTGCCGGTGGCCGAGTACCTCGAAGCCCACGACGCTGACCGCGGGGGCGGACGTGGCGATCAACAGGCAGGCCGTCATCGGAACCCCGGAGGCCGCTGCCACCACGGCGGCGATCAGCACGGCCACGGTGAGAATCCCCAGCACGACGTGCAGCGCATCGAAGGCGTGCACCATCAGTCCGTAGATCACGAACACCAGCGCGACGTACACGCCCACCGGGATGACCACCGACAGCACCGTGCCGACGGCGCCGAGCTCGGAGTGCCCCTCGACGTAGAAGGCGGCGGTGTGCAGCCCGGCTCCGGTGGCCACGATCGCGCCGAACACCGCGATGTGCAGGTACCCGAACGGGAACGACCGCTCGCGGTGCGCGTGCAGCAGGTCCGCCGCGGGCACTGCGAAGTAGATCCACCACATACCGAACGTCAGGCCCGTCCCCGCGATGGCCAGGATCGCGGCATCGGGCGTCCACCCGTGCTCGTTCACCACGGCCGTCAGCGATGCCACGGTGCCGACCACACCCTCCCCGAGTGCGATGATCGCCAGCAGGCCGTAGCGCTCCGCGATGTGATGGGCGTGCCAAGGCGTGCCGCCGGAGCGCCTCTCGGCGAGCCATGGTCCGGCGAGCTCGACGAAACCGAGCACCGCGAACACGGCCAGACCCATGGGCACGGACAGCGGAAGGAAGATCGAGGCGATCCACCCGACCTGGGCCACCGTGATGAGCGCCGCGTACGTCAGGCTGGCCGACCTGCGCTCCGGGTCCTGGCGCGCCGCGCGCAGCCACTGCGCGACCATCGCCACGCGCATGACGACGTAGCCGGCGACGATCAACTCGTTGTCGAGGTGGCCGCCGTGTTCGATCGAGGCGAAGAACGGCGGAATGCCAAGGGCGAGAACGAGTACGCCGACCATCTGCACCATCGTCAGGACCCGGTACACCCAGTCGTCGGTGTCGTATGCGGACGCGAACCAGGTGAAGTTGATCCACGCCCAGCACGTCGCGAAGGTGGCGAAGAAGAACCCCGTCAACCCCACCCCGACGTGACCGGCGGCCAGCGCGTGCGAGAACTCCGAGGCCGTGACGCCGAACGCGATCACGAACGTCAGGTCGAAGAGCAACTCCAGCGGGGTCGCGACGCGGTGTCGCTCGTGCGGATCGCGGCCGACCATGCGGCGGACGTGATGCGCACGCACGATCGACGTCGTGGGTTCCGGTTCGTTCACCAGACGCTCCTTCCAACGGCGGTTGACCGTATCGGATGCGTGCTGGCGCCGCTACATTCGCGCGGCGGGTGTCACTAGAGGGGTCAGTGGGCCGGGTCGGCGCCGTCCGCGACCGGGGCCGGCTCGGGCTCCTTCGGCGGCGGCCGGTACCTGCCGAGCTTGGGGTTGACGATCGTGGGCCACCAGAACCACTTGCCCATCAGCGCCGCGATGGCGGGCGTCATGAACGTGCGGACGATCAGTGTGTCGAACAGCAGGCCGAGCGCGATCGTGGTGCCGACCTGGCCCATCACCTTCAGGTCGCTGAACGCGAACGTCGCCATCGTCGCGGCGAAGACCATGCCCGCCGAGGTGACCACCGACCCGGTGCCCGCCATCGAGCGGATGATGCCGGTCTTCAGCCCGCCGTGCAGTTCCTCCTTGAACCGGGACACCAGCAGCAGGTTGTAGTCCGAACCGACCGCCAACAGCAGGATCACCGACATCGCGATGACCATCCAGTGCAGTTCGAGGCCGATGAGGTGCTGCCACAGCAGCACGGAGAGACCGAACGACGCCCCCAGCGACAACAGCACGGTGCCGACGATGACGGCCGCCGCCACCAGCGCCCTGGTGATGATCAGCATGATGATGAAGATCAGGGTGACCGCGGAGATGCCCGCGATCAGAAGGTCGTAGAACGACCCGTCGTGCATGTCCTTGTAGGTCGCCGCGGTGCCCGCGAGGTAGATGCTGGACCCCTCCAGCGGCGTGCCCTTGATGGCCTCCTTCGCCGCCTGCTTGATCTCGTCGATGTGCGAGATGCCCTCGACGGTCGCCGGGTCGCCCTCGTGGCTGATGATGAAGCGGACAGAATGGCCGTCCGGTGAGATGAAGTTCTTCATCCCCCGCTTGAAGTCCTTGTTCTGGAAGATCTCCGGCGGCAGATAGAACGTGTCGTCGTTGAGCGAGTTGTCGAAGGCGTCGCCCATCGCGGACTGGTTGTCCTGCATCGCCGACTGCTGATCCTGCAGACCCTTCTGGGTCTGATACATCGTCAGCATCATCTGCTTGGTGTCCTTGAGCTGCTGAAGCTGCGGCCGCAGCGACGCCGCGAGCTGCGGGGTCAACGCGGCGAGTTTCTGGGTGTCGGAGACCAGCCCGCCCAGCTGGTCGGTGAGGGCGCTGGTCCCGTCGAGCGCGTCGAAGATGCCCCGCCCCGCCACGCACAGCGGGATGTCGTAGCAGTGCGGCTCCCAGTACAGGTACGCCTTGAGCGGTCGGAACATGTCCTGGAAGTTCTCGAGGCTGTCGCGCAGCTCACCGACGGTCGCGGTCAGGTCGGTGATCTTCGCGGCCATGTCGTTGATGTTGGCCGAGAGTTCGTCCATCAGGGACAACATGTGCGTCAGCGTGTTGATCATCGTCTGCATGTCATCCGCCTGCTTGAGCATGTTGGCGAACGTGTCCTGCAGATACTTCTGGTTCATCTGCGAACTGGTGCCGCCCATGCTGATCTGGAACGGAATCGTGCTGTGCTTGATGGGCTTGCCGTCGGGCCGCGTGATGGTCTGCACGCGGGAGATGCCCGGCGAGTGGAAGATCGCCTTGGCGATCTTGTCGATGACCAGGAAGTCGGCCGACGTGCGCAGGTCGTGGTCGCTCTCGATCATGAGCAGCTCGGGATTCATCCGCGCCGTGTCGAAGTGCCTGTCGGCGACCTGGTACCCGACGTTGGCGGGCACTTCCTTCGGCAGGTACAGCCGGTTGTCGTAGCTCGTCTTGTAGCTCGGCAGGGCGAGCAGTCCGACGAGGGCCAGCGCGATCGTGGCGACCAGGATCGGACCGGGCCACCGCACCACGACGGTGCCGATCCGGCGCCATCCGCTCGAGCTGATCTTCCGCTTGGGTTCGAACAGCTTGCGGAAGCGGCTGCCGGTCGCGATCACCGCGGGCCCGAGCGTGAGCGCGGCGAGGACGGCGACCAGCGTGCCGACGGCGCAGGGCACGCCGAGGGTCTGGAAGTAGGGCAGCCGGGTGAAGCTGAGGCACAGCATGGCGCCGGCGATGGTCAGGCCCGAGCCGAGCACGACGTGCGCCGTGCCGTGGAACATCGAGTAGTAGGACGATTCCTTGTCCTCGCCCGCGCCCCTGGCCTCCTGGTAACGACCGATCAGGAAGATGGCGTAGTCCGTGCCCGCGGCGATCACCATCAGGGTCAGCAGGCTGGTGGCGAACGTCGAGAGGCCGATGATCTCGTGGTAGCCGAGGAAGGCGACGATGCCGCGTGCGGCGCCGAGCTCCATGAACACCATGAGCAGGACCATGATCATCGTGACGAACGACCGGTAGACCAGCACCAGCATCAGCGCGATCACGACCAGGGTGATGATCGTGACGATGAGGATGCTGGTGTTGCCCGCGGACGTCTGATCGGACACCAGAGGCGCCCCACCGGTCACGTAGGCCGTCACGCCCGGCGGGGCCGGGGTGTTGGCGACGATGGCCTGCACGGCCTTGACCGAGTCGTTGGCCAGCGTCTCGCCCATGTTGCCGTTCAGATAGATCTGGACGTAGGCGGACTTGCCGTCATTGCTCTGGGCGCCGACGGCCGTCAGCGGGTCGCTCCAGAAGTCGGCAACGTGGGCGACGTGCGTGGTGTCGGCCTCGAACTTCTTGATCAGCTGGTCGTAGAACTGGTGGGCGTCGGCGCCCAGCGGTTTGTCGCCCTCGAGGATGACCATCGCGTTGCTGTCGGAGCTGAACTCCTGGAACGTCGAGCCGATCTTCTTCATCGACATCATCGACGGCGCGTCCTTGGCGTTCATCGACACCGTGTGCTCTTCGCCGACCACCTCCAACGGCGGCACCACGACGTTGGTCAGCACTGTGAGCGCCACCCAGCCGAGGATGATCGGCACGGCGAAGACCCTGATGAAGCGCGCGATTTTCGAGGGCGCCTGGTGCGCGTTGCTCATTCGCGGTCACCAGCCCCTCGGTCACGCCGCGACAGCGGCCCAATGAGGCCAGGACGCTGGAACCTCGCGAGTAATATACCTAGGCCGTCAAAGTGTCTCCTGTCAAACGCAGGGGCAGCGCTTTTCAGGTAGTTCACTACGCGTGATCCGACGTCTCGGGGACCCGACGATGGATGGGTGGACGACGATCGATCGGGGACGGTCCGGTGACTGCGCTCCTGGCACTGAGCCTGACCCCGTGCGCGGCCCTCCTGGGCTACGCATTCCACTGTCTCCAAACGCGATTGGAGCAGTGGGATCACGATCGGCACGCCAACGACTGACCGGGCGGTCGCAGCGCGCCTACCGTGGTCGACGTGGACGAACTCCGGGCGAGCTCGTCGTCCGGGTTCGACAGAGGACGATCACGGCCTTCGAGTGCGCCGAATGACCGGCGCGTCCCGTGAGACCGGTGCCGACCGCATCGGTCCGGCACGTACCTTGGACCGGACACGCGCGCACTGCGACGAGCAGCGCAGAGGGAGTAACGATGGCAGGCAATGACGCCGACACCGTCGAGGACACCGACGCCGAGACCGAGGTGTCGCCCGACGTCGAACCCGACGCCACCGAGCCCGACGACCAGGATCACGAAGGGAAGGCACCCGCGGCCAGACCCCGGATGTCGCCCGTCCGCCTGACCACCATCGTCGGTCTGATCGTGGTGATCGCCCTGGCCGCGCTGTGTGGCTGGCTGGGATTCCGCGCCCACCAGTCCCGCCAACTGGCCGACGACAGACAGGTGTACCTGGACGTCGGCAGGGACGGTGCGCTCGCGCTGACGACGTTCGACTTCGACCACATCGACGCCCAGGTTCAGCACACCCTCGACCTCGCGACCGGGAAGTTCTACGACGACTTCCAACGCCGTGCCGCGTCGTTCTCCGACCTCGTCAAGCAGGTCAGGTCGAAGTCGTCGGGGACCGTCTCCGAGGTAGGCCTGGAGAGCCAAACACCTACGACTGCAAAGGTTCTCGTCGCCGTCACCGTGACCTCGGAGATCGCGGGCCAACCCGAGCAGCAGCCCAAGTACTTCCGCATGCGCCTGTCGCTTCAGAAGGCCGACGACGGCGCCAAGGTGTCCGACGTGGAGTTCGTGTCATGAGCCCGTCGAGACATTCGATGCGACGCAGCGTGCAGGGTCCGAAGACCCCCACCGCCGGCGACGAGACACCCGAGGTCGACGAGACCGCCGTGGTCGTCGACGACACCGACGACGCCGAACCCACGGCGGAGGCCGTCGAGGCCGTGGATGCCGTAGAGGCCGTCGAGGCTCAGGACGACGCGGCGCCCACGCGACGCGTGAACTGGTCGAGGGTGCTGGCCTACGGGATGCTGCCGGCGATCGCCCTGATCCTCGCGCTGACGGCGGGAGCGCTGAAGTACGTGGACAATTCGGCGCGCGATGATCAGCGCGCGGGCCTCGAGGCGATGGCGGCGGCGAAGGCGACGACAGCCGCGATGCTCTCGTACACCCCGGACGACGTCGACAAGAAACTGCGCGACGTCCGATCCCAGCTGACCGGCGACTTCCGCACTCAGTACAGCCAGACGACCGACGACGTGGTGATCCCCGGCGCCCTCTCGCAGCAGGTCACCGCTGAGACCAAGGTGCCCGCCGCATCGGTCGTCACCGTCGAACCGCACCGCGTCGTGGTGCTGCTCTATCTCGACCAGACGATCACCGTGGCAGCGGAAGCGCCCTCGGTGACGTCCTCGAGCGCCCGCGTCACACTCGACGAGGTCGGCGGCACGTGGCTCATCTCCCAGTTCGCCACGATCTAGACGCTAGCGTGGGCGGATGCCCGCACCGTCTGAACCCGTCGCAGTCGGCGTCGTGCTGGCCGCTGGCATGGGAACCAGGGTCGGCGCCGACGGCAACAAGGCCTATCTGCCGCTGGCGGGCCGCAGCATGGTGGCCTGGTCGGTCGCGGCGGTCGCGGGCTCGGCCAACATCGCGCGCACGATCCTGGTGTTCCGCCGCGGTGAGCGCAACCTCGCGGCGGACACCATGGCCGCCGAACTTCCCGGCGTGACAGTCGAACTCGTCGAGGGCGGTGAGACCCGCCACGGCTCGGAGGAGAACGTCCTCGAACACCTGGCCCCCGACATCGAGTCGGGCGCCGTCGACGTCGTGCTGATCCACGACGCGGCCCGCCCTCTCGCGGGGCCCGCCATGATGGACACGGCGCTGGCGACCGCACGGACCTTTGGCGGAGCCATCCCCGTACTGCCCGCCCCGACGCTGGTGCAGACCGACGACGACGGGATCTTCCCCACCGACGGCACCATGGTGCGGGTCCAGACCCCGCAGGCCTTTCGCGCAGGCCCGCTGCTGACCGCCTACCGACTGGCAGCGGGCGGCGGCTTCGACGGCACCGACACGGCCTCCTGCGTACAGAGTTTCACCGACGTCGACGTCCGCGTATTCCCCGGCGCCTCAAGCAATCTCAAGGTGACGTTCGCCGCGGACGTGCAGATCGCCGAGCAATTGCTCAAAGCCGCCGTCAATCCGGACGGCAGGCCATGAGCGCGGCCAGCAACGGAGCGTCGCCGGGCATCTCGAGCTGAGGCGAATCGGCGTCCCCTGCCACGGTGCGGACGTCGAGGCCTGCCCGCAGCGCCCCGCTGAACTCGTCGACGTCGTCGGCTCCGATCACCGGGGTCCCCGACACCAGCTGCCACAGCGCCGATGCGGTGAAGGCGCGCGGATACTGCACCACCCGTAGCACGGATCGGTCCACGGTGCCGAGCACCGCACCGAGGTCGTCGACCGTCTTGACGGTGTCGGTGACCGGGAGCACGGGCACTGCCACGTCGTGACCGTCGGCGAGCGCACCGAGTACGCGCTGCGCCATGGCTACGGGCGACAGCGGATACCTGTGGTCGCAGATCAGCACCGAGGTACGCGTATACGGTTCGGCGCCAAGGTGTTCCAGGCCTGCGCGAATGGCTTGATACCGCGAGCCGGGCGCGGACGCGACGACGACCGTCGCGGCAAGGCCCGCCTCTCGCAGGCACTGCCGAACGCCGGCGGCCAGCGCCGGTACCGTCGCGACGACCACCCGGGCATCGTCCACCGCGCCCCGCAGCGACCGGACGACGCGGGCCAGTGCGGCCTCGCCCGCCGCAGGCGCCACGGCGGCCGCGGCGAACTGGGTCAGTGGCACGATCGCGCAGGGTTCCATCGTCGAGACAGTAGCGGGCTCAACGGAACCGGCGGCGGTACTCCGTCCAGTTCCACGTCGCGAGGAAGCTCTCGGTGGCCGCGTAGCCCTTGAGATACTGCGCCTCCACCTCGTTCTCACTGATGTCGAAGTCCAGGAATCCCACATTCGTCGAGTCGACGCGGATGGACCTGGCGTCGACCCACGGCTGGTTCAGGTAGGCCTGGTCGCGCCCCACCAGCATGGTGGTGATGACGTCCTCCAACAGGTGCGGTGCCCCCAACACGCGAAGGGCGGCGAGTGCCGGGATGACCTTGTCGTTGCCGTGCGGCAGGTTGGGCAGAAGCGTGATGCCGAAAGTGGGCCAGCGCGGCGGCTCCCCGTCGGTGCGGTCCAGCGAGTCGATCGGGAAGTTCGACAGCAACCCGCCGTCGACCAACGTCGAGGTGAGCCCGGCGGCGCTGGTGAGCGACACCGGGCGGAAGAAGAACGGGATGGACATGGACGCCCGCACCGCGTCGGCGACCAGCTGCTCGTCCGGGTCCAGCCCGTAGACCCGTCGGTAGTCCCACGGCAGCCGGACCAGCTGACCCGTCGTGACGTCGGCGACGGTCACCACCAGCCGGTAGCGCCGCTCGGGCGCAAGCTCGTCGTCGTCGATGGCGAGATCGCCGAAGGTGCGCACGCCGAGCTGCGCCAACTGGGAACGCACCCACTCGCGCGCATAGTCACCCCGGTAGATGCCGGATCCGCGCAGCAGGGCCAGCGAGGGGCCGACCAGCGGGAGCCGCTCCACCGGGCCCGGGTCCAGGAACTTGCGGTAATCCAATTGCAGCGCAAGCTCTTTGACCTGCGCTCCGGTCATCGTCCCCGTGTGCGCCGCGGCGGCGACGATGGCCCCGACGATCGACCCGGCGGACGTGCCGCTGACGCGCTGCGGTTGATACCCGGCGTCGAGGAGGCCGACGACGGCCCCCACCAGTCCGACACCCTTGACCCCACCACCGGAGAGCACCAGATCGGCGCGTTTGACTTCACTCACGCCGTCGACGGTACGGACTCGGTCAGACAGGGTCGAAGGCCGAGATCAGCCAGGTGCCGTTGACCTTGGTCAGGCCCACCTTCACGCTGCTCGCGGTGAACGACCCGTTGGGGTTTTCCTTGCTGGTGGTCGTCTGGTTCAGGAAGACCAGGACCACCGCCGAGTCGGGATGCAGTTCCGAGACGGCCGACTGGACGATCGTGGCCGAGGTCTTGACCGACTTCTGCTGCACCGCGGGCGTCACGATGTCGTGGGTGAACTGGCTGTAGTAGTCCAGGAAGCTGCCCGTGAGATGTGACTTGGCCGCGGCGAAGTCCTTGTCCATCGTCTCCGGCGCATAGGACAGCAGCGCGACGGCACCGTCGGAGGCGGCCTTGATGGTGTCACCCGCGACCGAGGCGTTGGTCGCGCGATCGGGACGGAACTGCTCGACGTAGATCCACGTGGCCAGACCAGCCGAACCGAGGAGCAGCACGGCCAGAGCCACCGGAACCAGCAGCCGTCTCAGCAACGCGCGCTGCGCAGGCGCCACCGCAAGCTCGTCGGGATGGGCCTCCTCGGCCGGCGTCGTGGTGTGCTCGTCACCGCCGCCGTCGACCAGTTCCTCCGCCGAGGTCGGCACGTCGTCGACGACCGCGTCCGTCGTCTCATCGCGTTCCTCGGTCATGGCACGAACTCGACTTTCGCCAGCTTGAGTTGTCCACCGTCACGGGCCATGTCGACCCGCAGTCGCCAGGACCGCGGCTCCTGTTCCTTGCTGGCCGCGTTCGACACCTGAGTGGTGACCGCCACCAGGACGGTGCCGCCGTCGTTGGTCATCGACTGGACCGCGGTGGCGTTGACGGTGGCCTCGGTGATCACCCTCGAGGCCTGGGCCACCTTCGCGAATTCGTCTGCCTGACCTTGGAAGTCGCGTCGGAAGTCACCCGTCGTGTTGTCGATGATGCGCTTGACGTCGTCCTGCGCGCTGTTGAAGTTCAACGACATCATCGTGACGACGCCCTGACGGGCGGCGGCCATCAACTCGGCGGTGCGCTGGCGTTGTTCGGTGGCCTGCCGGTGCTGGAAGCCCATCCAGGCGCTGCCCGCCAGCAGGCCCACGGACACCAGAACGACGAGTGCGGCGATCAGCGTGCGCGGTCCGATTCGCGGCATTCGCACACGGGGCAGTCGCGCCCGGCGACCGCGCCCGGGCTCGTCGTCGATGTCCAGCGGCTCGTCGTCCGGGTCGTCCTCCGGGTCGTCTTCGTCGGCATCGACGAGAGCGGCCTGCGCGGTCCCGGGTTCGAGCGCGGCCGGTGCTTCCTCGGCGGCCGTCGGCTCCTCGACCTCGGCGGGTGGGGGCGCGACCGGCGCGGCGGCGGTCGCCTTGGCGGGCGCAGCGGCCGCCTCGGCCTGCCGACGCAGTTTCAGAGCCCTGGCGCGGGCGCGGGCGACGGCGAGCGCGGCCTCCGCCTCGGCGGCCTCGGCCTCCGCCTCCTCGAGCGCCTCGGCAAGGGCCGACGTCTGGTCGGACGGGGCGGGCTCGACGACGTCCGGTTGTTCGGCGTCGTGGTCGACAACGTGGTTGACGTCGTGGTCGACATCGCCGTTGAGCACCGACGAGGTGCGCTTCCGGGGTGGCATGCGACCTCCTGTGCTATCCGTTGGCGTCGTCCAGAATGAGAATGGCATTTCCAATTTTGAGTATCGCCTTGACGATACCTCGTGTTCTGAACGGCTCGGAGCAACCCGCAATCTGCGGAAATGCTGTTTTCACGCTGTGCGGACGCTCAGCGCAAACGATCCTTGACGACCTTGCCGGTGGCGTTCGTCGGCAACTCGTCGACGAACTGTACATAGCGCGGGACCTTGAAACCGGCCATTCGCCGACGACTCCAGTCGACGAGTTCCTCGGGGGCGAGCACCGCGGCGGAGGACCGAAGCACCACGAATGCCTTGCCGACCTGCCCGAGCCGGTCGTCGGGCACCCCGATGACCGCCGCCTGGGCGATCGACGGATGCTCGGCGAGGAACCCCTCGATCTCGGCGGGGTACGCGTTGAACCCTCCGACGATGAACATGTCCTTCTTGCGGCCGACGATGCGCAGGCGCCCCGAGTCGGTGAACTCCCCCAGGTCGCCGGTATGCAGCCAGCCGTCGGCGTCGAGTGCCTCGTCCGTGGCCGCGGGGTCGTCGAGGTAGCCCTGCATGACGCCGTAGCCGCGGACGAGCACCTCGCCGTCGTCGGCGATGCGGACCTCGACGTCTTCGCACGGAAGGCCCGCCGTGGTGGCCACGTCGGAGGACGAGTCACCGGGCCTGGACAACGTGACGTTGCCCGCCTCGGTCAGGCCGTAACCGGTCATCAAGGTCGTAAACGGCAGTTCGTCGTGGATGCGCCGCACCAGTTCGACCGGGATGTCGGCCGCACCGGTGACGCCGGCCCGCAGCGTCGAGAGCTTGCCCTTGTCCGCGACGGTCAGCAGCGAGTGGTACAGCGTCGGCGGGCCGGGCAGCATCGTAATGCCCTCGGCGGCAATGAGATCCACCACCCGGTCGACCTCGAACACGTCGACCGGCACCATGGTCGCGCCGCGCAGAAAGGACGCGACGAGACCCGCCTTCAGGCCGAACGTGTGGAAGTAGGGGTTGATCATCAGGTAGCGGTCGCCCTCGCGCAGGTCCGCGAGCGTCGCCCACTCCTCGTACATCCGCAGGGTCTGCAGATGGTTCATCATCGCGCCCTTCGGCCTGCCCGTGGTGCCCGACGTGTAGATGACGTCGGAGACCTCGGAGCCGTCGAGCCAGTCCGTGGGATCACGCGGGAACGGGGTCGCCCCGTCGAGGAAGCCCGACGCGAGGTCGATCGACGGCACTCCGGCGGGAGCGGCGTAATCGGCTCCCAGGAAACCCTTCTGGACCATGACGGCCTTGGCGCCACTGCGCGCCACGACGTCGGCGGCCTCCGATGCCTTGAACCGGGTGTTGACCGGAACCAGCACGCCGCCCGCGGTCATGATGCCGAAGGCCGCGACGATCCACTCGGCGGAGTTCGGCGCCCACACCGCGACCCGGTCGCCCTTGCCGACCCCGAGTTCGGCGAAGGCCCCCGCGGCGCGCCGAATCCGTTCGGCGAGTTGGACGTACGACAACCGCAGGGAGCCGTCGACGACGGCCTCCGCGTCGCCGAAACGGTCCGCTGCGCTGAGGACCATCTCGGGGATGGTCTGCCACGAGGACCTGTCGGTCACACCGTGACGAGGCGAGACAGATTGCCGCCCATGATCTTCGCCTGATCCTCGAGCGCGAGGTGCTCGAGGGCCGTCACGTAGTGCGTCGGCTCGGCGAGGCCCTCGGGGTGCGGCCAGTCGGAGCCGTACAACACCTGGTCGACACCGATCAGGTTGATCAGGTCGTCGATGCCCTCCTCGTAGAACGGGCTGACGTAGATGCGGTTCTTGATCTCCTCCATCGGGTTGCCGAGGAAGGCCTCGGGGGCCTTCTTCCAGACCTCGGCCATGGAGTCGAGCAGCGGGAACATCCACTTCGAGCCCGCCTCGACGATGCCGACCTTCAGCGTCGGGAACCGGAAGAGCGCGCCGTGAATCACCCAGGACGCCACCGCATCCTGGATCGGGCGCCACTCGTTGAGGATCGACATGGCGTTGGTCTGGAACGGCAGCATCTCCTGCGCGGCGCCGTCCCACTCCGAGGTGTAGCGCGAGTAGCCGCTGTCACTGGAGTGCATGCCGACGAACACGTCGTACTCCACGCACTTCTGCCAGAACGGGTCGAACTCGGGCAGGGCGAACGACCGCGGGCCGCGGAAGCCGGGCACCGGGGCGGGCCGGATGAGGATGGCGCGGGCCCCGCGCTTGACCGCCCAGTCCAGTTCCTCCATCGCCTTCTCGAGAATCGGCAGCGTGATCACCGGCGTGGTGAAGATGCGGTTCTGGTAGTTGAAGCCCCAGACCTCGTGCAGCCATTCGTTGAGCGCGTGCACGATGACGTGGATCGCGACCGGGTCGTCGGCGAGCCGCTCCTCGATGAGGCTGGCCAGGGTGGGGAACATCAGCGAGCGGTCCAGGCCAAGCTCGTTCATCTTCTCCAGGCGCGGTCCAGGCTCGAAGAACGCGGGGATCGCCCGCATGGGCTCGCCGAAGAGTTCGCGCTTGCTCTTGCCGTCCGGGTTGCCGAACTTGAAGTACTCCTCCCAGGCGCCCGGCCGGGCGACCACGGAGAAGGTGGGGTTCGGGATGTAGTTGCTGATCTGCCCCTTGAGCGCGATCTTCGTGCGCCCGTTGATCTCGACGTACTGGACGATGTCCTTGTACTCCTTGGGCAGGTACTTGGTCATCGCCTCCGGCGGCTCGTACAGATGGTTGTCCGCGTCGAACAGCGGGAACGGGACGTCGACCCGATGCGAAAGTTGACCCATTGGAATACTCCTTTTCCGATTGGGAGAATCCTATTCTCACTTACCGTCACATCGCAACGGCTTCCCTGAGCCGTTGCCGCACGACGAACTTCTGCACCTTGCCGCTGGCGGTCCGCGGAAGGTCGTCCGCCTGGTGCAATTCCTCCGGCCACTTCTGCCGCGCCACGCCGGTCCGTTCGAAGTGCGACCGCACCTCGTCGAGCGTCGGCGCGACGTGGCCCGGCTTGATCCGGAGCACGGCCGCGGCGCGCTCGCCGAGCCGCTCGTCCGGCACCGCCACGACCACCGCCTCGGCGATCGGGGGCATCGCGAGCAGCACCTCCTCGACCTCGACGGCACTGATGTTCTCGCCGCCGCGGATGATGACGTCGGCCTTGCGGTCGGTGATCGTCAGATAGCCGTCCGCGTCGAGCACGCCGACGTCGCCGGTGTGGTACCAGCCGTCGTCGTCGAAGGCCTTGGCGGTGAGCGCCGCGTCGGTGTAGCCGAGACAGAGGTCGGGCCCCCGGCTGAGGATCTCGCCGTCCTCGGAGAGTTTGACCTCGACGCCCGGCCGCGCGTTGCCGTCGGTGTAGAGACGCTTGTCCTCGGGGGCGTCCTGGCCCGACCCGGTGATCGAGGGATGCTCGGTGCTGCCGTAGGACCGGAAGACGAAGACGCCGAGGTCGGCGAGCCGCCGCGTCACCGCGACCGGCACGGTGGAGCCGCCGAGGCCCACGGTCTTGATCTGACGACGATGCGCGTCGGTGCAGTCGGGGTGGTCCAGCAGACTGGTCACGAAGTACGGCGGACCGCCACCGATGGTGATGCCGTGGGACGTCATCAGTGCCAGCACCGCGGCGGGGTCGAACACGTCGGCCAGGTCGATGGGAGCGCCCTCGATGACCGGGATCAGGAACGCGCCGACCATGCCGATGAAGTGGCCGACGGGAGTGGCGGTCAGCTGTCTGCCGCGGTCGGGCGGGTAGTTCGCCAGCAGCTGGCGCGTCTCGAATCCCAGCGTCTGATGACTGTGCACGACGCCCTTCGGGTCGCGCGTGGTGCCCGAGGTGAAGGCGATCAGGGCCGGTGCTCCCGGGTCGGTGTCGACGGTTCCGACCATCGGCACGTCGTCCAGGAGCTCGTCGAAGCTCGACTCCCCGACCAGGGCGACGATCGGCACGTCGGCGCACAGATCCGGCTGGAACGTCATGCGCCCGAAGGACGCGGTCGTGACGAACGCCTTCGGCCTGGCCGTCGCGAGGATGTGCGAGACCTCCTTGCGCCCGTAGAAGTGCACGATCGGCACGACCACCGCACCGAGGAACGCCGACGCCCAGAACGTGGCGGCGGCCTCCATCCAGTTGGGGAGTTGCAGCGCGACGACGTCGCCGGGCCCGACCCCCCGGGCGCGCAGGCCGGCAGCCAGCCGCCGGGCCACCACCTCGACGTCGTGAAAGGACCCCGCCCACGGCCGGTGCGCGGAGTGCACCTCGAAGCCCGCGTCCGGGCTGGCCTCGAGCCCCCTGGCCAACATGCCGCCGAGGGTCTCGCGGGTCCACCAACCCCGTGCCTCGTAGTGTCTGGAGAGCTCCGGAGGGATCCTTCGCAGGGTGTTCGTATGCACCTCCGGCGCAGTTCGGGACGTCTGGGCGGCCACACGGCGATGCTATTCTCCCGAAACGAGAATGCCAATATCGCATGCGGAGAACGGTGGAATAACGAGACATGGTCGACCTGGACATCGAGGACGGTCTTGCCGTCATCACGATCGACCGGCCGCACGCGCGCAACGCGATCTCGCTCGAGACGATGGGCCAGCTCGACGACGCCCTGGACCGGGTGGCGGACGCCCGCGCCCTCGTCATCACGGGCGCAGGCGACAAGGCGTTCGTGTCGGGCGGTGACCTCAAGGAGCTCAGCGCGCTCAGGACCGAGGAGGAGGCGGCCGCGATGGCCCGTCGGATGCGCGGAGTGTGCGACCGCATCGCGGCGTTCCCCGGCCCGGTGCTGGCAGCGCTCAACGGGCACGCCCTCGGCGGGGGCGCCGAGTTCGCGGTCGCCGCCGACATCCGGCTGGCCGCCGACGACGTGAAGATCGGCTTCAACCAGGTGACGCTGGCGATCATGCCGGCGTGGGGTGGCGCCGAGCGGCTCGCCGCCCTGGTCGGCAAGGGCAGGGCACTCCTGCTCGCGGGCACCGGCACGGTGCTCGATGCGGCAGCGGCGCAGGCCGTCGGTCTGGTCGACGTGGTGGTGCCGCGGGCGACCTTCGAGGACGAGTGGCGCGCGTTGGCCCGCACGCTGGCCGCGCCTCCGGTCGCCGCGATCAAGAACGTGATCGCGGGCGTGCCCCCCGAGGAGGCCATCGGCGCATTCGCCGCGCTGTGGGTGTCCGACGAGCACTGGGCGGCCGCCGACCGGGTGATGAACCGCGCCAGGCGGTCTGGCTAGCCGACCGTCCTGATGGGATCGCTGCCGTCCCAGTCCTCGGCCGCCTCACGCACGAAGGCGCCCATGCCACTGGTGATCTCGGTGAGCTCCATCAACTCGAACACCGTGGCGGGCCCGCCTGCGGGCGGCTCGACGTAGGCGAAGCGCGTGGTGTCCGCGTCACCGCCGTGCCACACCACCGGCCAGCCCGCCGCTTCCGCCGCAGCCACGGCGGCATCGAAGTCGTCTGCCCACCAAGCCAACTGGTGAAAGCCCTCACGACCGGACCCGAGGAACTCGGTGAAGATCGACGGGGTGTCGCCGTGCTGATGGATCAACTCGACCTGAAGTTCACCCGAGTTCGCCAGTGCCAGCGAGATGGTCACCTCGCACGGCGCGCCGCGATAGGTCACCCGCTGCGGGTGCTCGCGGACCACGAACCACGGCCCGACGCCCATGGCGATCCACTGCGCCAGCGCGGCATCGAGGTCACGGACCACGAAACCGATCTGGCGGACGGGTCCCGGCAGGGGCGTCACGACGCGACCTCCTCGGCGGCGAGGGCGTGCGCCGGACCGGTGCCGAGCTTCGTGGGACGTGCCATCGACGGTTACCCTCCGCTGTTTTGTGGGCCATTCCGGCCACCCAAGGGTAACCGCGTTCTAAAATCCGGAAATGACCTTTCCGGCACGTCGGGCGCGCTCCGTTGGACTCTTC
>JAESGJ010000322.1_pt1 | contig 39488 bp, 35 predicted proteins | sample 9266241 | NCBI WGS metagenome assembly JAESGJ01 (sample SAMN14514841, study PRJNA621669) | algae metagenome | isolation source: Brasilonema octagenarum HA4186-MV1 and co-occurring heterotrophs from wet... | place: USA: Manoa Valley, Hawaii | collected 2009-07-20
TCGAAAATTTACCAAAGTTCCTTTACTAAAAGGGGCGTTTTGGCAATCGTGACACTCGAGTACTAACTGCCAACGTCTATCCATTACCAATGCTTCAATCACTTGATCATCACTAACTCCAGTGTAGGCTTGTAGAATTAATGCTAACGCTTGTGGTGCAGGCGGCACAGGACAATGACCAACGGTGCTGTCTTTAAACATAGTAGTCAGTTCTGCTTGAAACTGTGCCTTAAACAGAAGATGACGGTTGTGGCGTAAAAAGATAAATAGTTTAGCTCTGTTAATCCCAGAGATGATGCTTCGCTCTGACGGGCGATAATTCGATGGGAAGATTCCAGTAGGAAGGACGCATAAATTACACCACCCTCTAATCCGAACTGATTTTGGTCAATACCCACCCATATTACATCTATTTTGTCAACCATTATTACTTGACCGACGCCCTAGGAGGGGCATCTCTAAAGCAATTCGTTGCGAACCAATTCCCATTGCTAATCGGTAACGTTGAGCAACACTTGCAAGCCGAGTGTTGACTAGCCGCGCCAGTTCTGTCCCTCCTGTCATGGAAGAAATCAGAAGTAGTGCACCAAGATTCTTACCCAATAAGGTTGTTTGAATATTGATATCACTGCGGTCTAATTCCGGAAGACAGCAATGAGCAAAGCGATAGCACTCAAACCCATTCGTTACCCAATTGGACGATTTCCTGGATTGACAGCATGAATGCACTCACTTCCTGAGGTTGGAAACCCTCGTTTATAACAGGCTTCCTGTGGTTGACCCCATCCTAAGTGTAAAATCACTTCCAAAAAATTAGTATTTTCACATTTGGACAAACTTGTCCATTCAGTTCTTTGAGCAATTCTATCTACATCAATTCTTTCTATCTGTCGATGCTGTTTGCCATGACTAAAACTTAAGTACAAGTCCATCCCTACAGTGACTTGATTCCAAAATTGCACTATGGAATTGTTGGCTGCTTTTAATATTTTTATGTCACTGGCTAAAGCAATTAACTGAGCATCTACTTCTGGATAGCGTAACATTTTTCCTTTGATAGTCACCTCACGCCAGACAATACCTGAAACTTGATGTTCGTTTTGGTATTCGTGAATGGTGGCTTTAAAATCTTGATATGCTGTAAACTTTTGTAGCCCATCGGTTCTGATAAACTGGTCTATGACAGGATTGCCAGAGACAGTGACTGCTAACTTCAGGCGGTTTCCCTTGAGGCAAGCTTGGCGTTCAGAACGTAAAATTTGAATTAACTGCTCGGTGGTGTAAACCTTTGACATCAGGGCACACTTTATAAGTCAAAGTCAATTGGTCAATAGTCATTATTTATTCACTTACTTGATCTTGACTTCCTAACTCCTCAGTTCTCAACAATTTTTAAAGATTATTCGTATACATTATCCCTTTGAATCAATAGCTTTGCAGTATCTAATAACACGAAAAAACAAGGCAGACAAATTTTGTCTGCCCCACAACTTACTTCGCTAACTCGCTGCTTAACTCATTAAATGCTCGGCGTTTTAATGGTACTGATTCTGAACGAGGTAATAAATCAAACACTTCTCTAAATTTATCGTCCATTTTCTCAAAGGGGACTTGGCCCTTTTTATTCAAAACAACCTCACCGGATTCATTAAATACTACAACTTGGGGAACAACCCCAGAGTAGTAATAAGCTGGTTCTGTAGAGTTATAAGTTTTTCCATCTAAAATGCTATCAACATTAACTGGAATAATTTCTGCTACTCGACCGTAATATTCTTGTATCGTTGAAACAACAATGGCATATTTCTTACAATCGCTGCTGTCATCCAAATAAAATGCTAACAGCGTTGGTTTATGGTCTGCTAAAGCTTTTGCTAGAGTCGCCTTTGGAGGAACCAGTGAACCATTCCCCGCATAAACCACAAAAATATTGCCATCGTATCTGTCGTTATTAAGATCAGCAAACGCTGACTGTACATTTGTCAATAACAAGCAAGTCAGCAGCACAGATAAGGAAAACAACCGCCGCCAGTTTGGAATCAAACTCAGTAAAAAGCGCCACTTTATACAATTCATCAAAAAGAACCTTTTAACATCTATATTTTTTTCTTGTTTGTGCTGAATGTAGCAAACTGGGGTGCGGATAAGGGGACAAAGGAGCGATCGCTCTCTGACACAAAGCAATTCGCCTGAAACCAGATTTTGCTGTCTTCTTACAACAACTGGGGTGAGCGTGCTTGTGCAACAAGAAGATTATATCGGAGACTTCGTCCCAGCCAATCAATCTATTCGCCTCAACTCCAACATTAAATCAATATTTACAAATCATTTAGGACTGCTATTCGCTTCGGTGCACTAATCGGTTTTACTACGAGTGTGTCGCGCTTGTTCGGCAGACTGCTGCATCTGCTTCAAAATCTCCTCTTGCTCCAGTAGAGCCAGTCGCGCTTGTTCAGTAGCCAGTCGCGCTTGTTCACCAGCCAGTCGCGCTTGCTCACCAGCCTGCCTGATTTCTTCTGCAGACTCTCGCGCTTGCTCAGTAGCCCGCCTGATTTCTTCTGCAGCTTCTCGCCTCTTCTCCTGTAACTGCCTGTCTTCTTCAGCAGACTGCCGCTGCTCTTCTGAGATTTGGCGTTGCTCCTCCTGAACCTGTTGGTGTCGAGCCTGAGCTTTCCACTCGGCCGCCTCCTGTTGCCTTTTTTGCTCAGGCGAGTCTAGATTATCACCCAGGTGTTCACTCATTTCCTTGGCGTTCCTTAATCTTTTATATCAAGTTCTTTCAATCACATAATAATAAAATTACCGCACGCCGCTTTGCGGCGTGCGGTAATAGCGATGTCAACACCAAATAAGGATTATAGGCTTTACCCAGTTTTTTGCTCGATTGCTACTCATGGGCGTACACTTGCTAGGTATGATATTTGATCTGCAAGAAATTCTGCGCGATTAAACATTTACCTACCACCAAAACGAACTATGACCCACAACTACCGCATTACCCTACTCCCTGGCGATGGCATCGGACCCGAAATTATGGCAGTTGCGGTAGACGTGCTGAAAGTCGTAGGGAAAAAGTTTGATATTCAGTTTGAATTCCAAGAAGCACTCATTGGTGGTGCAGCAATTGATGCTACAGGCGAACCCCTTCCAGGATCCAGCTTGGATACGTGTCGCAATAGCGATGCTGTGTTACTAGCAGCTATTGGCGGTTACAAGTGGGACTCCTTAGCATCCCATTTACGTCCAGAAGCAGGTTTGTTAGGACTGCGTGCAGGGTTGGGATTATTTGCCAATTTGCGCCCTGCGAAAATATTGCCTCAGTTGATAGATGCTTCTTCTTTGAAACGGGAGGTTGTCGAAGGCGTTGATATTTTGGTAGTCCGCGAACTCACCGGAGGAATTTACTTTGGCAAGCCTAAAGGAATTTTTGAAACAGAAACGGGTGAAAAGCGCGGCGTGAATACAATGGCTTACACCGAATCAGAAATTGAGCGCATTGGGCGGGTGGCGTTTGAAGCTGCACAAAAACGGGGAGGGAAACTCTGTTCAGTGGATAAGGCTAATGTGTTGGAAGTTTCTCAACTGTGGCGCGATCGCATCACCAAACTTGCCCAAGAGTATCCGGATGTGGAACTTTCTCATATGTATGTAGATAATGCAGCCATGCAGTTGTTACGCGCTCCCAAGCAGTTCGACACTATTGTCACAGGCAACTTGTTTGGTGATATTCTTTCAGATGCAGCTGCTATGCTAACTGGCAGTATCGGAATGTTACCGTCTGCAAGTTTGGGTGCTTCTAATCCAGGAGTTTTTGAACCTGTCCACGGTTCTGCCCCAGATATAGCAGGGCAAGATAAAGCAAATCCTCTGGCACAGGTTTTAAGTGCTGCTATGATGCTTCGTTATGGTTTAAACGAATCAACCGCAGCAGATCACATTGAACAAGGAGTATTAGAAGTGTTACAAAGAGGCGATCGCACAGGAGATATAATTTCCCCAGATATGAACCTTTTGGGTTGTCGCGCTATGGGCCAAGCACTGATCCAAGTTCTGGAAGCAAAATGAGTGCATATGCTCAAAGTGGAAATTTTGGCAACTTTAAAGAAAATTTTCGGATAAACTATTAACACAAACCTACAACAATACTTCGCGAGTGGTGTACGCTTTAAAAAAAGGACAGGAAAACTATACCAATCAGAAGAACCAGCCAGCTTTGATTGATCCTGCCGTGATCAGAGCTGCTGGACAGATTTACCACACTTACTGTGAGGTACATCCCGAAATCACTGGACAAGCTTCAGGAGTCGCAATTAATCGGTCTAATCACCGAGGTAAAGTGATTTTTACTCACCAACCAATTCTCTTGCCTGAAGAATGCTTTGTGCCTTTGAATCAAATTGAGTCGTATATGTATTAAGTCATAAAGACTGGTGATGAGTCATCAGTCGTGAGTTAAGGTTATAACTTTTGAGCAAATGGCAATAACCCTCTGTTTGGGTGAACCCGCTGTTCATGGGCGAAGCCCCAAATAACGCACTAACTCACAATTGACTCGAATGTTCATCTTGACAATAGTCCAGACAAGTTTCATCGTCTTTGCTTTAGGCACATCTATTGGCAGCTTTATTAATGTAATAGTCTATCGGTTACCAATTGGACTTTCGATTCTTTTTCCACCCTCTGGTTGTCCCCATTGCTTAAACCAACTCAAACCCTACGATAATGTACCGCTGTTGGGATGGCTATGGTTAAGAGGACGCTGTCGTTATTGCAAAAGAAAAATTTCTATCCGTTATCCTGTGGTAGAGGGGGTGACGGGTATTATTTTTTTGTTAGTTTTTTGGATACAGAAGTATTCGCTCTATACAGTAGGTAACTGGGCGTTTTGCAGTTGGTTATTGGCACTATCGCTGATTGATTTAGATACAATGACACTACCGAACTCACTGACTAAGTCGGGTTTGTTAGTAGGAATTGTTTTTCACATAATTTGTGGCTTTCTACCACAAGCGAGTTGGATCGGATTGGTACATCATCTGAAAATGGCGATAGGAGGAGCAGTGGTGGGCTTATGGCTATTTGATGCGATCGCCATAATTGGTTCAATTATATGCGGCAAAACTGCTATGGGTAGAGGAGACACCAAATTAGCAGCCATGATCGGAGCATGGCTAGGATGGAAGTATTTATTGCTTGCTAGTTTTCTTGCAAGTCTTATTGGAGTAATAGTCGCTGGCGGCAAAATCATACTATCACAGCACAGCAGTCGCACAGCGCTGTCTCAAAAATGGGGGCAAAAGATACCTTTTGGTCCTTTTCTTGCTTGCGGGGCAGTTATTGCTCTATTTGGCGGCGAGGCGATTTTGTCTTTTTATTTACGATTATTTTTTCCAATCAGTTGAAGAATAGAATTTTACACTACCCTAGCCTCATGCGAGGAGATTCGAGAACATCCAATTTTGCATAAAAGATCGTAGTCGGAGCATCTTGCTCCCTACTTCTATTGAAAGCGGGCTGTCCGGCCCCGAAGTCGCTACAACGCGCTTCTGTGCGCACTACAAAATAAAATAAATTTACATATTTGGGATACTCCTGGAGATTCTTGGTTTCTCCAGCAAGCCCTTGCAGTGTCTATCTCTACTTGGAGATACACTAGAACTGTAGATTTAATCACCACTACTATCTTTAAGCTTTTGATAACATCATCTTGTGAATTCAGCCCTGCAGTCTGGTTTTCCACACCCTGTAGAGTGATATTCACCACCTAAAGTAGCGTGTGCGTATTTCCTGTACAACACGCTTGTTTGTTCGCGCAAGCTTCCACAGAACTTGGGAGCGATAAGCCTCCGGCTTGACGCTTTGCGTATCGCATCGCCATAACTGTGTCGTACCTCCTCCAAAGAGACTGCCGTACGCTGATCCAAAAGCTGTAGCCTTAGCCACAGACAGACCCTAAGCGTGAGTTGGATGATCCTCTTAATAACGGGTACCCTTTTGACAAGAAAAATTGATGCAGCAATTGCTTGCCTCTCATAACATACCAACAAATATTATTGATTTAGGGGGTGAAATCCTATTTGGGACAGGGGCTTAGTGGAGCTTTGTAGGTACGGTTACAACAGCAATGGACTGCTTTACTACTTTTTAAGTTTCCCAGAAGGCGAGCAAGAGACTTGAATTGGTTTAGGTATTTTCGTTAAGCTGGCAACCAAAGATCTAAAATATGGTCTCCTATAGCTTACAAGACAATTTTGAATATGTTGTCATTAGTTATGAGTCATTCATCCTTAGTATGGACAAAGGAGTCATGATAAAAAACTAAGATTTTGACAGCATTGGTTTGATCTTTTATCAACATACTATCCACGTAAGATAAGATACAAATGGCGAACAACGAAGAATCACGCGGTTTAAAGTCTTTATTAGATTGGTTTGCAAATCGACGGAAATCAGGATCTACCATCCTAGAACCCCAAGAGCGTGAGATTGCTGATGGACTGTGGCATAAATGTTCTAACTGTGGAGTGTTGACATATGCCAAAGATCTAAGAGCCAACCAAATGGTTTGTGTTGAGTGTGGACATCATAATCGAGTTGATAGTGATGAGCGCATCCGTCAATTGATTGATGTGAATAGTTGGAGGTCGATAGATGAGCATTTGTGTCCTACCGATCCACTACAGTTTCGCGATCGCAAACCTTATATTGATCGCCTGCGGGAAACCCAGGACAAACTGAAGTTAATAGACGCCGTTAAAACTGGTTTTGGTCAAATAAATGGTTTATCCATTGCTCTTGGCGTTATGGACTTCCGGTTTATGGGAGGAAGTATGGGTTCTGTTGTCGGAGAAAAACTGACGCGCCTGATTGAGCAAGCCACTCAACGACGATATCCTGTGGTTATTGTTTGTACCTCTGGTGGAGCGAGGATGCAAGAAGGAATGCTTTCCCTCATGCAGATGGCGAAAATCTCTGCAGCTTTGGAGCGTCATCAAGAAGCGCGGTTGCTGTACATTCCCGTTTTGACAAATCCCACCACAGGTGGTGTAACTGCTAGTTTTGCGATGTTGGGCGATATCATCATAGCAGAACCAAAGGCTACTATCGGTTTTGCTGGGCGGCGAGTGATCGAACAAACCTTACGGGAAAAACTTCCAGAGGAGTTTCAAACTGCGGAAGATTTACTCAAGCACGGCTTTGTGGATGAGATTGTTCCTCGTACTCAGCTAAAACGAACATTAGCACAGTTGATTGCCTTACACCAGCCACCTGCACCAACGTCAACCCATAATAATATGGTGGTTTGGGAGACAAGAAGTTTGAGTTCTAGCGCTGTTGAGTAATCATTGCTTCTCGAACATTAGACTTTTTGCAAAACAGGGTAAGCGCATCTAAATTAGTGTTGACAAAAACATGTGTTTGTGTGTCAATGAATCATCACAGTTTCTCGTTTTGTATGTTTCCCAAGGGTCAAAGCGATACGTCTTCGCGCAGCATGCGCTTTGGGCTGATGCGTGTGTTGCTTTTTTGCAATCGCCAAAAACATTATCAATAAACAAGAATTACTGCGACGATTTTCGGCTTGATTGACTCTGAGACGTTCTTATTTACAAGATGCGCTTACCCTGCTTACAAAAATCGAAAATTTGGATTTCCCCATGGAGTGTGGTGATTAAGTCTTCAACCCGACACGATATAATTGGTAGCTGCAAAAGAATTTTATTCAGGTCAGTCAGTTTGGGTGTATTGAAAAGTAGGGACGCACCCTGTTTGCATATGAAATGTAAATGAATTATCAGTCAGTTAATTGTGCTTCCAACTTACTGTTAGTTAACTAATCGGCGTGCGATCCGCGCTATGATGGAACATTATCTGTCAGGTGAGTTGTAACATCGTCTTGTGTAAATGTCATTTGATGCAGTTTCAGGTTTTTGGCTCCTGTTAAAATTGCCCCTTCCAGTTTTACATGACTTAGATTTGTCATGTTAAGGTTGGCTCCCATGAGGTTTGCCCCACAGAGGTTTGCTTCATGGAGAATTGCCATTTGTAGGTTGGTTCCCATAAGGTTTGCTCCGCAGAGGTCAGTTTCTCGAAGGCTTGCTTCAGAAAAGTTAGCAAAAAACATTTCTGTGTTTTGCAGTTTGGCTGCATTCAGGTTTGCTTGTTGGAGGTTCGCCCCATTCAGGTTTGCTTGTTGCAAATTTGCTCCAATCAAACCCGTTCCTTGCAAGTTGGCTTTACTCAACTTTGCCCCTTGCAAATTAGCTAAAAACAGCTTTGCCTCTTGTAAGTTCGCAGCTTTTAAATTAGACCCTTGCAAATTGGCTTTGTATAAATTAGCTCTTCGTAGATTAGCTCCACGCAAACTTGCTCCTGTAAGATTTGCTGCACGTAAATTTGCCCCAGAGGCTTGAGCACAATTAAGGTTTGCTCCACAAAGGTCAGCATCAGTTAAGTTGGTTGATTGCAAGTTGGCCTGATATAGAATTGACCCAGAGAGTTTAGCACCTTCCAAATTTGCCTCACACAAGTTCGCTCCGTGTAAATTGGCTTGACAGAGGTTAGCTCCCCGCAAATCTGCTTGCTGGAAGTTGGCTTTATGCAAGTCTGCTGTGCTCATATCAGCATATCGCAAATCAATTTTCTGATTTGGCTGGTCTTTTTGGATCTGACGTCTGGCGATGACATTCAAGGCTGCTTGAATATCTGTAGGAGTTCTTGCAGTTTGTTGAATTTGCTCGTTTTGCAGTTTTCCAGCAGCATTCTCTCGCACAAAAGCTGTCAGAATTTCCATAATTGTCCAGTATTGCTGAGGAGAATCTTGAGCAATTCTTTCCAAAGAATAAATTGCACCCGTCCGTGTCGCAGCACTTTGATGCCCAAGCTGGGTAATTGCAGTCATAAAGCGTTCTGTAATCAGCCTTTCTTGGGCGATACGGACATTCTTGATTGCAATCTCATTACTCTTATGCGCTGCGATCGCACTTTCTTGAAGAGCTTGGGCGCGTTTTGCTGCCACGTATGCATGAATCATCACTGCTAATCCTAGCAAAAGGGTAGCTGTTGTTGAAAATACTTGAGTTCTATTTTCGATTTTTGGTTGATTTGACAACTCCTCCATTTTGGTAAATGTGATGAAAAATACTATTGGTGATAAAATAGACGTAAGTGCTACAACTATCAACCAATTTTTGAGTACGTCTGTCTTGTTCGCAGACATAATGGTTGTGTCCCTCAAAACACACAATTTTTAAGTAGAGTACAGGAAAAAAGAGTATAACATGTGTTTAGTAGTTTTCCACGTCTGACAAAACTAGGTAAATGCAGCAGCTTGTTTTTCAAAATCAATGGCAGCCTATAGTGGTTCCATTCTTTTACAAACAGTTGTCTGATGACTATCCCTGAAATTGGTTTAAAATACTTATTATTAATTTAGTATGATAAATAATGCAACCGTCTCAAGAGAGATTTTTTTATCCCTATTTTCACTTAGTTTAATGTTTTTCCATACTCCATAGGTGAAGCAAGAATCACAAATCAGGTCTGAAATCATTTCTTAGTTACTATTAATACTTTTATCTAAGTATAGAGTTTTGATCATAAATGTTTAAAAATAAAAATAGCAATTTTGTCTCGTTTTGAAACTTGACTTTTTTGGCAAAAGAGGCGTAAAGACAAAGTATAAAGAAAGCTAAGGACTCACAGTTGGTGCATTCTGGGTGACGGTTCAGTCCCACTTGCTATGCTCAAATTAAGCCATTCAAAATTTGGCGTACGAGTACGCACTTAAAAAAGTTCAAATATAGCCGTTGCCAGGTAGATTAGGACATGAACTAATCAGAAAATACGGACATCACGAGATTTGAAACCCTGTTAAGCGTTAAGCGTTCCCTACGTCCTAATAGAGTTGGCTATAGCTATAACTAATGACCAGAGCCTAGGGACTTTACATAAACTGTATCACAACGAGCTGTTTCTACACCCGTTGCCTTTTGATACCCACTGCTTTCGTATAGTTTGACAGCTTCGCTCAAAACACTGGCGGTTTCAATCCAAATTTACTGAAAACCACGGAATGCTAGCGCTGCTTCTAATGGTTGTAGCAAATATTTTTTTTCCTTGTCCTAAACCCCAAACTCCCAGTCACGAATGAGACATTTCTTATAGTAATTTTTCATTTCCAATATCTTCTAACTGTGAATGCGAGGTTCTGAATGTAGATTTGCTAGCAATTGACTTTCAACTACCGCTAACTCATCCAACCGTTGTCTGACAATTTCACGGTTAAAGTAGGTATCACTCAGAACCCAATAAATACCATAGTGCCGTGCCTCAGATGCCATCAAGCCATGATAAAATTTAGCTAACTCAGGTTCTGGACAATGAGCCGCTAACAATCCAAGGCGTTCGTGACTACGAGCTTCAATCAAACCACTCACTAGCAGGGAATCTAAAAACCGTTCAGGTTCCTTGGGTCGAATTTGCGCCTTTAAACCAGCACCATAGGGAGGTGGCTGTAAGGGACGCAAAGGAATATTTCGACGATCCAGCCATTGATTGACCAATTCAAAATGTTCTAGTTCTTCACGAGCAATTTTGGTTAGCTCCCGTACCATTTTTGCATTGGAAGGGTAGCGAAATATCATGTTCAAAGCGACCCCTGCGGCTTTGCGTTCGCATTGAGAGTGATCGAGGAGAATGGTGTCTAGGTTAGAGATTGCTTGTTCCACCCAAGCAAAACTTGTGGGTGTTTTGAGGGCGTTGATAGTTGGTAACTCAGATGAAAGCACGTTTAGGAATGACAAAAGACTCTACATATTCAATATTAAGTATCAGCGATCGCCCCAACAAGGAAAAAATGTCCTGTTGCACCCGGATTTGAGATACAAACCTATTTTTCATAAAAGAGTCTTGCTAGACTTGAGAGGACGTGCAGCAATTTTATCTTAAAATTAAAACAATTACGGTTCTTTGATATAATTGCCGTAGTATAAATACGAGATACGCAGTTTCTTAGCTCCTTCGCGCCCTCGCCCCGCACCATAACTATACTCAGTTTTTTGTGGTAAGTTCACATAGTTTGTTGACAAAGTTTAGCGAAAAAGTATCGGTTCACAAAATATGCCTAACATCATAGCAATTGCTGGCAGTCCATCTCATCCTTCCAGAACCTACACGCTTCTGGAACACTCCACTAAAATTTTGCAGCAAGAGGGCTTTCAAACGGATATTATCTCTGTTCGCGATGTCCCTGCTGAAGTTTTAGCCTATGGACGTTACGATAGCCCAGCTTTAGAACAACCAAAAGGACTCATAGAAAAGGCAGATGGTGTTATTATTGCCACTCCGATTTACAAAGCAGCCTACACGGGAGTTCTCAAAGCGTTTTTAGACTTGCTACCTCAAAGAGCGTTGTCAGGCAAAGTCGTGTTACCGATCGCCACTGGTGGGACTTTAGCTCATTTGTTGGCAATTGATTATGCCCTCAAACCCGTATTGTCAGAGTTAAAAGCACGATTCATCTTGGGCGGCGTTTATGCAGTAGACAAACAACTGCAAATACAACAAGATGGCAGTCTTCAATTTGATCAGGAAATTGATCAGAGATTGAAAGAAGCTCTGAATGAGTTTGCACAATCTGTCAAGAGTTTGCAACCCAATGTCAAAGAATTGGCTTCCGCAAATTAATTTATGGAGGAAGCCAGTTGAAGAGTGGCTGGGCAAATAAGGGCGATCGCCTAAGAGTTGACTTTTAGTGTAAATATGTAGATTTAATATCGTCCCCAACCTACCCTGCCGTTGAGGTTGGCGATTCCTAGAGTAGCTTCTTTAACTTACTGCTTTATCGCCCTAAAGCCAATGTAATGTTGAAAATTCCTTCTATAGCTATAAAGGGTTTTCGCCAATTCTTAGCTGCTTATAGCAAAATTTCAGATCTCGTAAGTTAGAAATAGAATAACTGAGTACAAAATACGGCATAATAAGATTTCTAAAGAGTTAGAGAGTTTTTATACATTTTAAATAACAGAATATATTACGCAATCTTAATACTTGTTCATCTTAAGTATCAACTATATCTTTTTTTCTCAAATACGGATGAAAAAGAGCAATATACCTGTGTGTACACAACAGCAAAGAGCATTTATGTATTAAGTTGAATGTATGTCATCAAAATATGACATAAGTTATATCATGTGATACCCGAACTATGATATTGTCTAATCATAATTAACAACTACGGTAAACGGACAAGAAAATAGTACAATATGAAAAGGGAGATAGAAAAGCTATTTATCTTAAGATTTCATATTCTTATATCACTTGATCAATAATTTGAGGAAACTCATGCACTTACTGATCGCTAATAATCAGAATTATCTTCAAATAGATGAATTTAGAATTGTTACTCGTTAATTGTATCAAACACTAAATATCCATTTTCAATCTTTTGTTGAGTGAAGCGAAATAATCGCCAAAACTCTATGTTACGTTTTGTAACGTTTACGTACTTAATGGTGCTATTTTTTTTGAACTTTAGTTTTTGGAAAAATGCTAGATCGTAGTCAAGTTATTCCAACATTACTATTAGTTATTGCCTGGAGCCTGACTTCATGCAGTAGTGCTGAAGAAAAGAAGAGGCAGGTGAGTATCGATGGTGGACTTGTAGGTTATCCTCTCCATCAAGCAGTTGCGGAGGAATTTAAAAAGGTTAAAAGTGATGCCCAAATTAGTGTTGCAGCTAGTGGCACTGGTGGTGGGATGAGTAAGTTTTGTTCTGGTCAAATTGATGTTGTTGGTGCTTCACGCCCTATTAAGAAAGAAGAAATTACAAAATGTAAAAAGCAAGGTATTGAATTCGTAGAACTGCCGATTGCTCTTGATGGAATTGCTGTAATCGCCAACCGAAAAAATAACTTTGCTAGCTGCTTATCTATCAAGGAATTAAACAAGATTTGGAGTCCAAAAGCAACAAATAAAGTCAAAAACTGGAATCAAGTGAACTCCAAATTTCCCAACAAACCTTTGAGGCTTTATGCCCCTGCTTCTGATACTGGGACATTTGATTATTTCACACAAGCAATCAATAAAAAAGGCAAAGCTAGCCGTACAGACTACACTGCTACTCAGAATCAAAACGTTCTTGTGAATGGAATTGCAGGTGATGATGCTGCACTAGGATATGTGGGAATTTCTTATTACTTAGCAAACAGGGATAAGCTGCAACTGGTCGGTGTACAAACTCCTGAAGGAAAATGTGAAACGCCAGATCCCCCGGAAAAAGTTGCTAACAACATCTACAAACCTTTATCTCGTCCTCTGTTGATTTATGTTAACAAGACGAATTTAGACAGCAAGCCAGCAGTGAAGGATTTTGTTAGTTTCTACTTAGACAATTCCAAAAAGTGGGTGAGACAGTCTGGCTATGTTGAACTAACTGATGAGGCTTATGCTAAGGCTAAACAAAGATTTGTTTCTGAGAAAACGGGTTCTAAGTTCAAAGATGCAAAACCAGGCGAACCAGTAACAAAGTATATTTAAAACTTTTTGCATTTCGGAGATTCCTTCTGAGAAAATCTGAAAATCAAAAAAATGCGAATAGGCCTACAAATAGGCTTGATGACAAACCCTTGATAGACCTGTTTATAGTTATTATGCAGAGTGGTAATTATCAGAACGATTTCAATCAGGAACCGAGAAGAACGCTGGAAAGACAACCATCTGACGATATCCAAGACAAAATTGTCGAAGTGATTTTATTTTGCTGTGCTTTGGTTTCCATCCTGACGACGATTGGAATTGTCTTCATTATCTTTCAAGTGACATTTGAGTTTTTCCAAGAAGTTTCGTTTGCTCAGTTCTTTCTCGATACTCAGTGGACTCCTTTGTTTGCAGAGCGACATTTTGGAATTTGGCCCCTTATAAATGGCACTTTTATGACTACGGCGATCGCCATGTCTGTTGCCATTCCTCTGGGTTTATGTTCTGCCATCTACTTGAGCGAATACGCCCAACCTAAAGTAGCAGCAATTTTACGTCCAGCAGTAGAATTACTAGCAGGAGTGCCTACAGTTGTTTACGGTTACTTTGCACTTTTATTTGTCACACCGTTGCTGCGCAATATTCTTCCACTGGAAATCTTCAACGCTTTGAGTGCTGGTTTGATGATGGGAGTAATGATTACCCCCACTGTTGGCTCTATTAGTCTGGATGCTATACAAGCTGTGCCACGCTCTTTGCGAGAAGGAGCTTCTGCATTGGGATTAACTAAACTCGAAGCTATATTTCGAGTTGTTCTGCCTGCTGCTCTTTCTGGAATTATCGCCTCGATTATTTTGGGAATTTCTCGAGCTGTTGGTGAAACAATGACTGTCCTCATAGCCGCAGGACAACAACCAAGACTGACTGTTAATATCATGGAGTCAGTACAAACAATGACAGCTTACATGGCTCAGATTTCTGGTGGAGATAGTCCTCGTGGCAGTCTCAACTACAAGACTTTGTACGCTGTGGGAGCAGTTCTATTTTTGATAACTTTGGCTTTAAATATTTTTAGTAATTGGATTGCTAAACGCTTCAAAGAAAAATACGAGTAAGAGATATGGCTAGTTCGATTAACTCCGACAATTTTCAACAAGAAAGTGAAGATTTTACCGACAATATAGACAATAGAGAAAAACTTGGAAAAATTTTTGAAGTCATTTTTTTACTTGGATTGCTCATTGGTTTGTTTGTCCTGGCACTCCTGGTTTTTGACATTTGTAAAGACGGATTAGTTAGATTTTTTACACCTGGTTTTATAACGGAAACACCTTCCCGTTTTCCTAATCAAGGTGGCATCCTTCCTGCTATTGTCAGCAGCCTTATGTTAGGACTCATCACCATTTTGGTTTCTGTACCAATCGGCGTAGGAGCAGCTTTGTATCTCGAAGAATATGCACCAAAAAACTGGTGGGCTGATCTGATTGAGATTAACATTAGCAATCTCGCTGGAGTCCCTTCTATTGTCTATGGCTTACTGGGTTTAGGAGTTTTCAATTATTTTTTGGGCTTCGGTTCAGCTTTGATTTCTGGAGGACTAACTTTGTCCTTACTGTCTTTACCAGTGATTATTGTGACAGCCAGAGAAGCAATTCGAGCGGTTCCAGATTCTCTAAGAAATGCTTCTTACGGCTTAGGCATAACCAAGTGGCAAACCATCAGTAATCATGTTTTACCTTATGCCATCCCTGGTATTCTCACAGGAGTGATTATTTCAGTCTCTCGTGCCATTGGTGATGCAGCGTGTCTGATTGTAGTTGGTGCTGTTAGTTTCTTAACATTCAGCCCTGGTTTGTTTCAGCGATTCATGGCATTGCCCATCCAAATTTACTCCTACATCTCTCGTCCAGAGCCAGGTTTTTCCAATGCAGCAGCAGCGACAATTCTTGTCTTGCTTCTTTTAATTTTGGCTCTGAATGGCGTGGCGATTTTCATTAGACAACGCTACTCGCTATCTAAATAAAAGAGTTTCCAAAATTTCAACAAACATTTACAGTAAATCACAGATTGGAAAGATTAAAAATGACTTATAACAACGCCAAAGGGAAATTAAGTAGCGCCACCCAAAGTGAACATGACAGTACGGTTTTCAATGTTGAAGGGATTAAAGTTTACTACAATGGATTGATCGCGCTTCAGGATGTTTATATAGAAATCCCTGAGAAGAAAATTGTTGCTTTTATTGGACCTTCAGGCTGTGGCAAAAGTACCCTGTTACGCTGCTTTAATCGTATGAACGATTTAATTCCAGGAGCGAAGGTTGAAGGTCGGCTGCATTACCGCAATAAGAATATTTATGATCCTAAAATTAATTCTGTGAAATTGCGGCGTCAAGTAGGAATGGTTTTCCAAAGACCAAATCCTTTTCCAAAATCTATTTACGAAAACATCTCGTTTGCACCACGTACGAACGGTTATAAAGGTAATATTGATGAACTCGTAGAGCAATCATTACGACAAGCTGCTCTTTGGAATGAGGTAAAAGACAAACTCAAGGACAAAGGTACAGCATTATCTGGAGGACAACAGCAACGTCTTTGCATTGCAAGAGCGATCGCCATGAAGCCAGATGTCCTATTGATGGATGAACCTTGCTCTGCATTAGACCCTATTTCTACTCGTCAAGTTGAAGAACTTTGCCTGCAACTCAAAGAGCAATACACCATCATCATGGTAACCCACAATATGCAGCAGGCTTCGCGAGTTGCAGACTGGACTGCTTTCTTCAACACCGAAATCAGCGAGCATGGTAAACGCAGAGGAAGATTAGTCGAATTCAGTCCTACCGAAGAAATGTTTAGCACTCCTACAACTCAGGAAGCTGCAGAGTATATTAGCGGACGTTTCGGTTAATATAGCAGGGAACAAGCAACGCTTAACAGGAAACAGACTTTCAAGTCTCTTGGTGAGCGTGTTTTCTCATTCGTTCGTGTCCTAATCTATCTGACGACTGCTATATATAAAACGCTTGGAAACTATGGCAGCATGGCATAAAGCTTGCTCAGCTTCTCTACATCGTGCTCAAACCAATCATAAATCCATTGGCAATAGTGCCCAATTGCTTGTGTAGCGTTAAGACTACCCAAGAATTCCCCTGCAATCAAATGCCCTGCCATGATCCCAGACATGATTGCTTTGAGCACCCCATGACTGGATGCGGGATCAAGAACCATCGCCGCATCCCCAACCATGAAGTAACCAGAACCCGCAGGCTGGGAAACAATCCGCCAAGTGACATCAGCCGCCTGCATTTTCCCATGAGTCTTGAGTCCGTGGAATTCATCCGGGAGCCAGTCTTTTGGGATTTTCTGATCAACTAACCATAGACGCGTCCACTGGTAAAGTTGAGGTTGCACTCTTGCAGTCCACGTCCACCCACCAGAGTCTGCAACTATCGCTGGAGCATCATCCCGGATTGGACATTCTCCAGAAGCATAGCCATAGTATACAATCCTACGCGGAGAATGATAGTTGATTTGCAGTTCTAATTGTCGAGCTAACCAATGATGACTTCCTGTTGCATCAACAACTTTAGATGCCCTGAAAATTCCTAGGCTTGTCTCAACACCAACGACTTTATCCTCATCCACAAGTACATGCAAAGCTTGGCATGGCTGCAAAACCTCAACACCCAAAGCTTTGGCTTGATTCAGCAAAATTGTATCAAAATCGGCTCTCCAGGCTTGAAATCCCAGCCATGCGCCCGAATTATCTTCTCCAAAGGGGACAAAATGCCTCTCGGCTTCCCACTGCACCCAGTTTCCAGTGTGGCGTAGAAAGCCAGCAGCTAGCACTGGCTCGATCACGCCTAACTGCTTCAAAAGCGGCTCTACACCTGGGTGTAGAGTTTCACCGGGGTGGTAGCGTGGAAATTGCTCCCGCTCAATCAGGACAACTCGTAAACCTTTTTGAGCGGATGCAATCGCAGCAGCAGACCCTGCAGGTCCGCTACCTATAATCAGTACATCACAATGAGACACGTGTCCAAGCATTATTGTTACGTTTCAACAAAATGTTGAGGGGTGTGACAAAAAGCGTTGCGGTTTCTTGAATTGGAACCAATTGTTTGCGAAAATCATCTGAATTTGGATTTGCCGATGGATCTCCAGGACGATAGATTTCAAACCGATAGATTATACCAGCAAGTGTAGTTGTTGCTTGAGTTTGTGCCTGTTGTAATTCTGAATCAGTTGGCTGCACTTGACGGAACGAAAATAACCTCCATTGACCTCTCGCTTCAGGGATGACGCGGTAAACATTTGCCATCGCCAAAACTCTAGCTTCATATTCACGCACATCAACTTTACCTGTTAGCGACAACGAGAATTTCTTCTGCAAAGAACTTTCTACATAATCTGCATGGTCATAATCTGCATACTCAATAAAGTTTTTGCCATTCTTTGTAACTCGCTTTGGACCAGGAATACCATCCCAAGGTGAACTACCAATCTGACCAATTTCTTCATCAGTCAAAGGGCTGACAGTCGGTCCTTGGCTTGGCTGAAATGTCCGTGCAGCATCGGGAGCGACTGCAGGCCAAAATGTACTGAGTGCTGCACACAATTTAGAATCTTCTGGGAAAGGACTGCCTAACCCATAAGCTGCTAAATGATCTACTCCGTTGGCGCGATCAAAACTCACATCCCAACCAGGGGCAAATATTCCAGCTGCTCCATCTGGAAGATAAGCATGTCGCATTGTAGGGGAAGCGCTTAACGGCATTTGTCTGACTGAACCACTCACGGGTAAACAGACAATTGCAGTGACGGTTTTATCTTCTGGACGAAAATTAGCGTTCTTTAACTGCAGGTTAGGAGCGAGGCGACTGTCGGATAGCGTTTCTGGGCTAACTTCCCAAAGATTCTGTCTAAGTGCAGCAGGTACCGACTGCTCAGTCCATTCCAATAGCTCTCGCTGATCGCAGTTGGGAAAGAAATCTGGTGCTGTTACAAGGGAATAAGCAGGAATACGGCGTGGAATTGCCACTGCTAACTGTGGACAAACTGCTTCAATCGATCCATCACCTGTGAAATCAAGGTAGTGAAGGGCATCATAACCACCTTTTTGTACAGCTTGTGTGACATTTGCGAGATTATTGAGATTGTCGATTTGACCGTTGGAGAGTTTGTGACGGGCGTGAACATATTCTGGAGCACGTCTTGCTCCTGTAGTTGCAGGAATCATTAAGCTGGAAGATAAAGTCCTACTACCTGCTGGAACTTTAAAAGTCAGTGGTTTGCCTTGATAATTCGTAGCTTCAATTAGATTCTTATGAACCACTGGAACTAGAAGTCCACGACCAAATTCCGGCTTTGTTGTCAATTCAGCAATGCCATCTGAAAAAATGAATGGCGGATTACTAATGTCTGGTTCACCCCATCCTGCATTTTTCAAAACTAAGTGAATCCGCCGCAATTTTTCATTGATATGGCGAGCATTAAGTGTCACCTGCAAATCTAAATTGCGAATACATTCTTTGCCGTTGAACAGCTTGTGCAGAGGAACCCAGAAAAGTCTGCTATCGTCTCCTGCTCGTCTTCTGTCATCACCTTGTGGAAGATTAACATTGTTATTTTGAACCTGAAAACGCATGGGAACAAAGGTAGCTCGATCACCTCTACGTTGAACAGCAATATAGGCAGAATAGCGAGCTGGTAAAACGCGAAAAGCTTGTGAATCTTCCTGAACAAAGGGTAAAAATCCACGAAGTTTGCCGTTATACTGTGCTTCGGCTGTTCCTACACGCGCCACACCAGTACGCGAAAAACACAAATCAGCATGCTTGCGCTGAACAGTTTCCGATGCAGGACGATACTCACTAGCAAAGACAACTATCGCTAAAAGTTCCCCTTGTGCCCGAGCTCGCAAATCTTCCAATGAAGGCGGCTGCACGCCGTAAACATAATTTTCAATAACTTCAAATTCCGCCAGCGTTGGATATTCCCTCAGGTTTTCACTGACAACATTGTGTGAAGCAAAAGCGTGAAATAGTAAACTCCGAGCCGCACTTCCTGGCTCTATTGCTCTTTTTCCTTCAAAAGCAAAATCTTCAAATCCTTTAATAGTTCTGTTGATATTTGGCAGTTCCTTTGCTAATTCTTGCTTAAGATTGGCTGCGGTGATATCAAGTCCATGAGCGAGAAGTAAGTCGCGCCAGCCAAGAGGAGCTAGGCGATCGCACACTCTTTTAACATCATCAATTAAAGGCATAACTCAAATAAACTCCTTGTTTTTAGATTTAACCCGGACTTAGGTATTGACAAAAATGTCATTACCTGGGGTAGTCCTACTTGATTTGTGTAAGGAAAGTTAACCAGGGAAAACTTTGCTGTGACTTATTAGATGTAAACAGAATCAACTTATGCACTTTCGGATAGAAATAAGAAAAACGCTAGAAAAAGTGCAAAGATAAGTGATTCTTAGGGATTTTAATAGTTAAGCTCCAATTTTTACAGATAAACTATCTTGGCAACACAGTTAAACATGAATAGAAGTTTATTGGCGATCGCGTTGTTCGTCGGAGAGTTTTGTGGAGAAAACCCTCTCCCTAAATCTCCCATTTAGGGCAAACGGACGCGCTCCGTCCCTCATAAGATACCGTAGAAGATATATCTTTGCGCGAGGTGAGAAATGGCGATTCTACAATTAGAAGATGGGACACGATACACTGATTTGCAAGATATATCCCGCGAATTAGCACCCCTAAATATTCAACTTAATCGTTGGGCTGTCGGAGAAAGTCAACACTTGCGTGAACTTATATCACAAGATAGCCTCAATGAAGATGAAAAAGAACAAGTCTTAAAATCTCTGGATAAATATTTCCAGCAACTGCAACAAACAGCAGGCTATCAAACCCGCGACTTAATTGTCCTGCATCCAGGAATGCCGAACCTTGATGCCATGATGACAAAGTTTGACAAAATCCATACCCATTCAGAAGACGAAGTTCGTTACATCATTGATGGAGAAGCCATTTTTGGTTTTGTCCGACCGGATGATAGCCAAGTAGAACTGACAATACAACCCCAAGAGTACATCAATGTGCCTGCAAAGACCGAACACTGGTTTTATCTAACCCCAGCACGGCGAGTTAAAGCAGTGCGTTATTTCACTGGAAGTCAAGGTTGGACTCCCGAATATACAGGGAGAGAAATTCACACTCGTCAGGTTGTCAGTAAAGTATAAATGAAGACGCAATGAATAGCCCAAAGCTGATTGATCCTCGCCTTGAACTCATCTGTGCTGCCCGTCACTTCTACCAACAAGGATGGATGGTGGGGACTTCAGGAAATCTCTCAGTTCGTTTACCTGATCACAGCTTTTGGATTACAGCTAGTGGTCGGTGTAAAGAAGAATTAGAACTTGGTGATTTTGTACGTATCTATCCAAATGGCACGGCTTGCCCTGAGGGTAGTCGAAGGGTAGAAAAACCGTCGCCTGATGTGAAACCTTCAGCTGAAACTGCCATTCACCAAGTTCTTTATGCTCTATTCCCTGAAGCTACAAGCTGCTATCATGTTCACTCAGTAGAAGCAAATTTGGTTTCTCGTTTTGTAAAAGGAGATACCTTGCCTCTACCACCGTTGGAGATGCTCAAAGGACTGGGAGTCTGGGAAGAGAATCCTGATTGCGCTATGTCGATCTTTGACAACCATTCACAGGTTTCCTGCATTGTAGATGAGATTAAAGAGCGCTTTAGAACAAGTCCTCCACAACTAAGGGCTTTACTTATCCGTGACCACGGTGTTACCATTTGGGCACCTTCTGCCAAAACTGCCCGCAATGATATTGAGTTAGTGGAATACATTTTCCGCTATATGGTCGCAGCCAGAGGTGTGGGTGTTTGGGGTGTAGGGGAAGAGAGGGATTGAAGTGGAAGAGAAAAAGTAGGAAAAGAAAACAAATGACTTGTGATTAATGACTCATCAAACTATTCGCGTTGTTGTTCGATTTATTTTCCTTCTTTTTGCTTAATCCTCAACTCCTGCTAGAGATTTTTAAAAATGTAAAATATCTAAGGATTCTTCTATTTCTAAATCTAAAATTCTTTCCCGTGTATTTTTATGCTCCTCTAATTTACCTTCTTTTCGATAAAGGTCTGCTGCTTTTTGAAAATCATCAATAACTCCTTGCCTATCTCCTAGCTTGTAACGAGCATGACCACGATTGTAATATGCGTCTGCATCGTTAGGATGTGTCTTAATCACCTGTGTGTAATCTTCAATCGCCCCCTGATAATCTCCTAAGTCACAACGAGCCTGACCACGGTTATAATATGCATCAATATCATGAGAACTTTTTTTAATCACCTGTGTGTAATCTTCAATTGCTCCCTGATAATCTCCTAAATCAAAACGATAATCTCCACGATTTTTGTAACCATTAATGTCATTAGGTTTTACTTCTCTGGACTGAGTAAAAAGCTCAATAGCTTCTTTTGAGTTTACCAAATGAGAATTATTTGGATTAATTTTGAGTGCCTGATTATAATCCTCAATTGCACCCTGATAATCTCTTAACTGATAACGAATATCAGCACGACTTTTGTAAGCCACTGCATCATTAGGATTCATTTTAATTGCCTGAGTATAATCTGCAATTGCTCCCTCGTAGTCTCCCTGATGATATCGAGCTAAGCCAAGTTTAGTGTAAACTTTACCGTAATAAGGATTAATTTCTATTGCTTGAACGTAATCAGCAATTGCTGCCTTGTAATCTCCTATATGAGAATGAGCAAAACCACGCTTATAAAAAGTTTCAGCATCTTGAGAGTTCAGCTTTAAAGCTTGATTGTAGTTATTAATGGCAGCATTGTACTGTTCTTTCTCAAAGCATTCATCACCTAGTTTGACAGAAAGCAAATTCATGTCTCCATTATGGAAACGGAGATAATCATTTTGCTCCGGAGAAAAGTTTTTTTTGACAGATTGTTGCTGTTGTTGAGAAGAAAAGTTTGTTTTAGGCAAGTGTTGCTTTTCTTGCTGATAGCGGTGTTCCTGCTTAAGGTGATATTTACCTAGTTGAGATGTTTGATGAGAGTTTGCTGGTGTTAAAGATTCTAACTGTTCTAAATAGCACCGTAAACCACTGCCATAGAGTAATTGTTCTATCCCAAATAAAATATTTCCAGTCTTTAGCTTAATCATTTGGGTAGGAAGAAAACCAGCAAAGAAGAGATGATATTCAGGTTGTGCCTCATTGACTTCCTCCTGAATAAATATGCAGACAACAACGGCATTTTTTTGAACTTCTTCTGAATTAATTGACCATCTGACTTTATTAAGACTGCCATGACGTGATTTAACGGCAATGCCAACTGAGGGGTCAAAAGTCAGCGTAAAATCAACTTTGCCATCGCCGACACCAAATCGTTTCTCATAATCTACTTCAGTCACAAAAGCAGCTAAACGTTCTTTAACAACTTCTTCACCTAATTTGCCTTTCAAATTACTGATAAAAACATCACGGACTGGTGAAGTGCGCTTATATTTCTCAGCCATCTGCCAGCAAAATTCCCGTAGTGCTTTTAACCTCTCGCCTGAGATAACTGTTAACTCGCTATATTGCCCTTCTGTTTCACAATGCAGCAGACAACTAGATGTTAACCTCTTGATGAAATCAGATTGTAGCGATCGCAGTAAGGTAATCCAGTCCATTTATAATTCTGCGAATCTTTTTGTTTATTGTATTAAAATAGCAAATCAGCGAAAACTTGTCTAAGTTGTATTTAATGCAACATACAGTTACAGAACCTCAGCCCCAACCCCCTCCTCTGTAGCCGCCTCTATTTACGCCAGTTTAAAATCCTGCTAAAAAACTGTCAACTGGATTCAGGCTATATTTATTCTGTAGCGCGTTAGTCCAGATGGAAAGATGATTGCTAGTGGCGGCAGTGCTGATAAGATCATCAAGATTTGGCAAGTGCCTCGTTAAGTCGTGGCACCTGAGAGCCAATCAACGACTGAACCTTAGATTAGTATTGAAATCAATTTGAGATTTGTTAATATGACACAGCTACTTACTGAGGAAGAAATTCAACAAAAGGCAAGCCATTTGCCTAATTGGACAGTGGAAGCGTCAACGTTAAAATGTACACGCAAATTTAAAGACTTTATCCAGGCTATAGAATTTGTAAATAAGCTTGTTGAACCTGCTGAGTCAGCACAACATCATCCAGATATTGAAATTTCTTACAACAAAGTCAATATTTCACTCACAACCCATGACGCAGGTGGGTTAACACAGAAAGACTTTGATTTAGCAAAGGTCATTTCGGAAATTAATTAAGTTAACCGATTTGCTTTTATAGCTATTTTGATAAAAAAATGACTCAAGAAGTAGTCAGAAGCCACGATTGAGAATGATGAGTGTGCAAGTAATAGACTTCGTGGCAGTTATCGGGAAAGGGAAAGGTGGGGTTCCCTATGGGGATAAAGAGCAAGGGGAAAAGGGAAATGTTGGTTTTTTCCTTTTCCCATTTAACCTTTAACCTTTTCCCATCAATGCGCAAAAGTGCTTTTTGGCTATTGGTCTAATGAACCAGTACTACTAGGTATCTAATATTCAAAGCTGCGTCTCCCTTAGTGAGACAATGAGATGTGTGACAGTTTAGAAGGCGATCGCTTCGACCTTGTCATTTATTTTTCCTAAATTACAATTGCAAGTAAATAGAAATATGTTTTTGCATAAGTTAATTGGATTATTTATTTAGCTAAAACTAACTGTTTATTTAGCTTGGCAAAAACTAAAGCAGTGTATTGGGCAAGTTTGTCTAATCCACAAGTCTCAATAAATCTTGCAACTTTGAGAATAGTTGCAGCAAAAAGTGATCTATACAAAGGTGTGAGGAGAACAGGAAAGATGTCTAATATCTTGCGGAAATCTTTAGTCATCAGTCCAGCAGTTTTGGGAGCAACGTTGTTGGTATCTACAGCGGCGATCGCAGCTCCAAAGAACATCAACAATCAAGTTGTTACAACAGAAGTTTCACAAACAAGCAATAATCAACAAGCTTCTAGTTCAGTCTCAACAACTTCAACAACAACTGCGACTGAAGTTTCCCCCAAGCCAGAGACGTTGACTCAAGCACAACAAACACAAGTCAACGTTTTGCAGCAAGTCAGCAGCTACACAAAGGAGGGAAACAATAGTTCTCAGTCCCAAGTGACATCAGTTTCCCAGTTCTCCGACGTACAGCCAACAGATTGGGCTTTCCAAGCGTTACAGTCTTTAGTTGAGCGGTATGGTTGTATTGCTGGTTATCCCAATGGGACGTACCGTGGTAACCGTGCTTTGACTCGTTATGAATTTGCTGCAGGTTTAAATGCATGTCTGGATCGGGTGAACGAACTGATTGCGACAGCAACATCTGACTTAGTAAGAAAAGAAGATCTGGCGACTCTGCAGCGCTTACAAGAAGAATTTTCTGCAGAATTGGCAACTCTACGCGGTCGAGTGGACACATTAGAAGCGCGCACAGCAGAATTAGAAGCCAACCAATTCTCAACAACTACCAAACTCGTTGGTGAAGCAATCTTTGCTCTCAGTGATGCTTTCGGCGATACAGCAGGTAGAAACAATAACACTGTCTTCCAAAACAGAGTACGTTTAGACTTCCAAACCAGCTTCACAGGTAAGGACGTTCTGCATACACGTTTAGCAACTGGTAACGCCAGAAGATTAAACACGGGTGGTGATGTAGACGTTAATGGAAATGGAGTGATAGATACCGCTGAGCAAAATGCTGGAGGCTTTCAAACCTTTAACCTTAGTGGAGATACTAGCAACAGCAATGACATTGTCCTCGATTGGTTAGGTTACTACGTCCCCATAGGACCTGCCCAACTTTACGTTGTAGCTACTGGTGGTATTCACAGCGATTATGCTGCTACAAATAACCCCTACTTTGATGACTATGATGGCGGTAATGGTGCTTTATCCACCTTCGCTTCCGAAAACCCCATCTATCGGATTGGTGGCGGTGCAGGTGCAGCGCTTAATCTGAACTTTGGTAAAGGTGGCGGTATTCTCAAACCAAGTTCACTCACAGTGGGTTACTTAGGCTCAGAACCGAATGATCCAGGTATCGGTTCAGGTATATTCAACGGTAACTATGCTGCTTTAGGACAATTAAACTTTAATCTTGGTCAGCGGATAGCGTTAGCAGCTACCTACGTTCACGGTTATCATGGTGCTGGTGGTGCTTTATTTGATGCAGGTGGATTCCAGGGAGCAAATCTCCCTGTTGTAGGTACTTCGCAAGCTAACGCTCTGAGTTCATTGAATGCATCTTCCAGCAACTCCTATGGTTTGTCAGCAGCGTTTAGACCGAGTGACAAACTCTCTGTTAGTGGCTTCGTTTCCTATCACGACGTCACAGGCTTTGGTCCCAATGATGACTATGAAGCTTGGAGCTACGGATTGGGAGTTGCCTTACCTGACTTTGGAAAGAAAGGTAACGTCTTAGGTGTTTTCGGAGGTGCTCAACCTTATGCCCTTGGTAGAATAGCTGGTGCTAACGCGATCCCTTATCAGATCGAGGGCTTTTACAAGTATCGCGTCAGTGATAATGTCTCGATTACTCCTGGAGTTATTTATCAGATGTCTCCTGGTCAGAATAGCAATAACCCTGATGCGTTCATTGGAACTTTAAGAACAACGTTCACTTTCTAGATACTTGACAATATTTAGAACATTTTGTGCATATCAAGAATTGCTCCGCACATTGCAGCGGGGCTTTTTATATTTTTAGCTAAATTGGGCATTCATCTGATCACTCTTTCATAAATGCTGCAATCACAGAGACTTTATTTTATAGCCCTCTTGCCACCGCAGGAAATTCAAGACTACGCTAATCAAATTAAGCAGTACTTTAGTGATAACTATAGCAGTCGTCACGCACAAAAATCTCCACCGCACATCACTCTCCAACCCCCCTTTCAATGGACAGATGCTGAGGTACCAAAGCTAGAAGAATGCCTGAAAGATTTTGCCAGTCGTCGAGAGTCTGTGCCCATTACACTGAGTGGATTTGGTGCTTTTGCTCCTCGTGTGATATACATCAATGTTGTCAGAAGTTTAGAACTGCTGACTTTACATACTGATTTGATGCTACATTTGGAAAGTAACTTGGGAATAATTGACAAGGTTGGAAAAACTCGTCCCTTTGCTCCCCATATGACAGTTGCATTTAGAGACTTGAGCAAGCAAAACTTTAAGGCAGCTTGGTCTGAATTTGAGAAGCGACAGCTGCACTTTGAGTTTGCTGCTTCTGACTTGAAACTGTTGGTGCATGATGGCAGTCGCTGGAATATCAATTCAGAGTTTTTGCTACAAAAAGCCTACCTGCGCGAATCTCCCTAATTGAAGTATCTGTCGCATTATTTAGGAAAAATCAATATCAGTTTGGAAAAGATTAGTTTTCCGTGTTGTTACAAAAATTGAGATATTTTTTTTAGATAAATAATTAACTACATAACAGGTAAAACTAAACCTTCTTTAGCTAGTAATGTTTCAGGAAAGACAGATTTTACTTCAATCTGAACTTGGTCGAGAAAATCATCGTGGTCATCTGGACGATGATGAGAAATAACTAACTGGTTCACCTTAGCAGTTTTAGCCAAATTGACAGCAGTGCCCCAGTGAAAGTCAGGTTCATTATGATTGGGTGCTGCAGGAGAAGTATAAGTGGCATTAGCAATTAGCACATTAACGTTTTTTGCGAGCTGCGCTACGCATTTTCGATCCACTTCATTTGCGATCTTAGATAAATCTGTTAGATAGGCAACACTGTAGTTTTTCCAACTCACTCTATAACCGATTGATTTTTGCTCGTGATTAATGATTGCAGCTGTGATGATAACATCATCTATCTTCACCACCTTACCTGATGTCAAATTATGGAAGTTTAATTCAGATTGCATAAACTGTAAAGGGTAAGGAAAGTGAGGCTGAAGCATTTGATCACACAAACATTGCTTAATAGATGCTCCATTTAAAGCGGCTGTTCCATAAATATGGAAGCAATTTTCGCTCTTGAATGCGGGAGCAAAAAAAGGAAATCCTTGGATACGATTTGATTGGGAGTTGGTAAAAAATAAATGGGCATTTAAGGGTGATTGCAGTTGCAGCCAATTTTTTCCAAGTAGGCGTAAACCAGTACCGCCATCAAAAACCAAGCGTTTTCCACCTATTTGCATTTCCACACAAGCAGTATTACCACCATAGTGGATGGTGTGGTTATCTGGTGTGGGAATTAAACCCCGTACACCCCAAAATTGCACCACAAATTCTAAGCCTTGACTTAGAATCTGGGGTAGCAGTGGTTCTGGAGTTTGCTGCTTCTGGGAAGGCGACTGCTTAAAATTTGACATATTGGCTCAAAACTAGGTCTGACTAAGCAGGTCATCGTAGCGCCGCACTTCTAACAGTTGGTTTTTGCTGTCCACAATGACAACTGTAGGAGAGTATATTTTTAACTCTTCCGAATTAAACTGTGCGTAGGACATTATAATCAAGCGATCGCCACTTATACCTAGACGTGCTGCTGCCCCATTCAGCTCAATTGCTCCTGAATTGGGTGGAGCTGGAATTGTATAAGTGATAAACCGCTCGCCATTGGAAACATTCACTACGTGCACCTGCTCATACCATAAGATACCCGCTTTATCCAACAGAACTTGGTCTACGCTGATACTTCCTACATAGTTAATATTTGTTGCTGTGAGCGTGCAGTTATGAATTTTTGCCAAAAGAAGCGTGCGCTGCATTGGGTTTCAGTTTATCAGTTATCAGTGAAACAGTGCTCTTGAAAAGGTCTCTCTCCCTAGACCACTAGCGAGACTGGCGATCAAGTGAGGGCTTCGACCGTGATCTCAGCCGAACGGTTTATCCACACAAAGAACTGGCGTTAGTGTAACCGCAAAGTGAATCGCAGGCATACAAAGCAGCGTATCGCTTTGCGACAAGCGCGTCTAGTGGATATCCTCCGAAGACGCGCTCGTAGTCACCGCAAGCCTCCTGTTAAACTTGAGGTTACCAGTTATGAGTTGAAACAATAACCAACAGATTGCTGTTCATTATTGACTAGCTCTGGGCTATTGTTCATGTTTCAAGTTACTTGTAAATCCGATTCTTAACTTTTTCCCCTACCCGCTCTAATACACTTTTCTACTAAAGGCAACACCTGATCAACATCTTGCCACCCGAGAATTTCCGTCACTTTTTTTTCTAAATTTTTATATGTGCGGAAAAATTCAGCTATTTCTTGAAGTCGATGTGGTGCAACATCTTTTAAAGATTTTACGGAAGTGTAACGTGGGTCTTTATCAGGAACACAAAGGATTTTTTCATCGCGATCGCCACCGTCTATCATTTCTAGCATACCAATTGGTCTTGCTGCAATGACACATCCTGGAAAGCTTGGCTCATCTATAATGACCATACCATCCAAAGGATCCCCGTCATCTGCCAATGTGTTGGGTACAAAGCCGTAGTCGTATGGATATTGTACCGACGAGTATAGTACCCTGTCTAGGGCGAAAGCTTGAAGTTCTTTATCATATTCGTATTTGTTCTTACTCCCGCCTGGAATTTCGATCAGAACGTTAATCAGACCTGGTTTCGGTTGGGCAGGAATACGGGATAAATCCACAACAAAACTCCTCAGCTAACAGTGAATTAGGGGTACTTTATGCTTAGCTCCCAATGTATAATTTTAGATGAAAATGGGCTACTGTTCTTTCACATTTCCACTACAAAAAGTGAATTAGATTTTTGGTAAGCCATCAGAGCACACTAATTTTAACATCACCACAGCTGGAATTTCCCACACCATCACTCAAAGATTCAAATTATATCCATTAGAAATTCAAAATTAATTTTGAATTTCTAATTTTGAATGAGCTGACTTGATCGTTGCAAGTAGTGTCGGATTGTCACCCATACACTGGTACGCTTTTGCCTTTAAACTTTGTAAAATTTATATAAACGTTGTACCTTATTACATTTCTTGTTCACTTGTTGTAACTTTTGGACTATAGGGAAATCCCGTAAGGCCCCATAAACTCCAAAGTGGGATTAGACAGCACGAAACTACTTACAGCCGTCCTATTTCGCCTAAATTCTCAAAATTCTTGTCAACAGTAGCCAGTGAACCCTTGAGGAACCAATTTGTTGCTTGTGAGCTAGCGCAGTGACTTCAATACTGCGCCAAGCTAACCTGAAGGCAAGGTGAGTGTGACTGGAGATAAGATGCAGAAAAAACCCCAAAAGAATGAGCGCAGTACGCTATCTTTAAAGGGTTTCCTGTGCTTAGCGACTGGTGTAAGTGCAAAGCGTGCCGTAAGCACACGCCTGTGTTTTAGAGAGAAACTTGGGATTGCAAGAGCGTGTCGCAAAGTTAGTGAGGATGTTCAAAGGATATACGCACAGAGAGGTCACCTCCGTTGTAGTATATAGCATGGTTTTGTGTTTTTCATATTCCTTATATATTATCCCTTGAGCAAATCCCAAAGCCTCCTTGTGAAGTGCAAACTGCCGACGGCTCTGCCGACAGTCATGCAACTGCCATTTAAGAGTCAAGTTTTCTCTAATCTACATCTGTCTTTATATTGTAGGTAATTGGTTGCTGGTGATCCTGAGCACTGTTTGAAGAGTAGTGACCAATAACAAACAAGGGTAAAGTTAGAGTCAAAAGACCGATCACAGTTCCTACAATATCTGCCAACGTATGGGAACATGTACTGGCAGGGTCAGCAGATTGGGTATTTGAATGCATAAAAAGTTGAAGTTTTTTACACTTATTATTTGTGTTGACTCTTTTGTAAAGAGTCTTACTTGTATTTTAGCTATTTTCCAATATTATACTATCTATCAATAAATAATATCAATCATTTCTTAAGCTATCTATACTGATTTTTGTAAATAAAACACTTGAGACAAAACGGAAGTTAAAATATGTACGTTTTACTTGGTGATGAATTTCACAGGCTAATTTAACTTAATTTCGTAAAAAGTTTAGGAATACACTGAAAAAAGTATTCAAAGTTACGTCATTTGGGTATTTTCTATCTCTTCTATTTACAGTACGCCGATCCTGTATGGGCTTTGCGCTGACGTTAATGCCTATAAAGTCAAAAAATTATTATTCTTCATACCCATATTCACCGTACGTTTGAGTAGTTTTGGGGGTATGCATTCTTGGCGCACGCAGTCGCGTATGCCTGCGACACTTGGCTTGGGCGAACGTTAAATAAGTGGTGGCACAGGAGTAATTATTCACTACGCAAACATTTATGAGTTAATCATTGGACAATTTTTTTGTGTAAAATTACTGTGTATAAGGAAAATTTAATAATTTCTTCTAGTTATTTTAATCTCAACCCAAAGAATGATTCCAGATTCAAACACAACTGAAAATGTGTTATTTCAAAGTGCTTGACTTTTGATAACGAATCCCTAAGCAATAAAAAAACCGCCACTTAATCAGGGCGGTTTGGTTAAGCAATCGGAGGGTATTTACAGCTTACTCTGCCAATGCATAAAATTGTTGTAACAGAGTTTGCACTTGTTCTTTATAAGATGCGCGAAATGCAACTACCGTTTGGCATATGCTTTCATAGGTTCTTTGATAAATCTTATGTAAAGATGTTTGAACGTAGACTTGATGACGCGGGGCATTCCAAAATCGATGGGTACGAACTTGTCTGGTAGCCGCCAATCATCTATTTTTACTAAGTCGGGATCTAGGTGAGGAAAGTTGATATTGTTCAGTTCACCAACCAACCCCAGCCGGATTGATGCAGCGACAGTGGGTACTTGCTCTGGTGGAACATTGAGGATTTCCACCATTGCACGATCTAAGGCAAATACATTTGGTGATGCGGCTAAAATCCCGAGTGGACAAGGTTCACCACCACTTGGACCATTACCTTCATGACCAATAATGCCATCAAGTATAGTTAAGTCGGGATCAATTGTCCTGGCGGTTTCCACCAACATTTGACCAAAACGATTTGCGTCTTTTCCCGCTTCCATGTGCCACCAAGCTTTCATTTTGCCTGGAACACAACCGAACAGGTTTTTGACTCCCAAAGTTAGTACCAATTGGACATGGGATTTTACTTTGGGTAGGTTTATCACAACATCCGCTTCCATCGCCTCTTTGCACAGTAGCAGATGATCAAAGTCTTCGTTGACAGTTTGGTAGCGCTTGCCCTGAAAATCGATGATCCCAAGGTTCAGTTCTTCTAAAATAGGCTGATAACCATTTGCGAGTGCAACTCCCTTGGCGCTACCAAAAGCAGGACTATCTCCCAAAAATGGCTTACCACCGGCTTCTATAACCATCTGGGCGACTGCATAAACCAGTTCTGGACGAGTTGTACATTCTTTACCAGGACGTGCGCCTGTTAGCAGGTTGGGTTTAAGTAAGACACGGTTTCCGCTTTTGACAAACGCCGCCATTCCTCCTAAAGGTTCCAGCAGTGTTTCTAAAGATTCCCGGAGTGCTTCCCGTTCGTAAGAAGTCGCGCGAATTAAGCTGACGGATGGTGTTTGAGTCTGCATAGTCAAATCAAGAACGAATAAGAAAAACTAAAGAAGGAAGAGTTGTTTATTTTATCTTCCTTCTTTGTTCTCTAATCCGATGTGCCGTCTAGTATATTTAGAGGCGTAATTGCACTCATTTGTTCCAAGTTTAATACTTGGGCTAATTCTGCTTCACTCATGAAACCGCGTTCTAAGACAATCTGTCGCAGAGACTTACCAGTTTCTAAAGATTCTTTCGCCACAGCAGCTGCATTCAAATAACCGATGTGAGGATTTAATGCTGTCACCAAGGCTAAACTGCCTTCAGCGTATTCTAAACAACGTTCCCGGTTGGCAGTGATACCCTTGATGCAGCGTTCGGTAAGTGCGGCGATGGTGTTACCAAGAATTTCGATGCTGTGAATCAGGTTATAAGCAATCAGAGGCATCATCACATTTAGTTCTAGTTGTCCGGCTTGTGCGGCAAGGGCGATCGCACTATCGTAACCCATCACCTGGAAACACACCATTGATGTCATCTCCGCCATGACTGGATTGTACTTTCCTGGCATAATCGAGGAACCAGGTTGCACTGGTGGTAATTGAATTTCTTTTAAACCAGTTTTTGGTCCGGAATCCATCAGACGCAAGTCATGAGATATTTTAACTAGGTCTTGAGCTAAGTTGCGTAAAGCACCAGAAACATGAACGAATGGTGCCATACTCTGCATTGCTGCCATCAGGTGAGGTGCAGGTTCCAAAGGGAGATTTATCAAATCTGATATTGTTTCTACCACACGGGCGCGATACTGAGGATGAGTGTTTAATCCTGTACCCGCTGCACTTCCTCCCAAACCAAGCACCATCAAATCAGAAGAAGCTGTGTAGATGCGGTTTTGGTGTTCAGTCAGAATGTATGCCCAAGCGCGAAAATTCTCACCCAAACGCACGGGTACGGCATCTTGCATGTGGGTTCTGCCAGATCTGACAATATCTTGAAATTCTTCAGCTTTTTCTTCTAGTGCTGCTATTGCCTTTTCTAAAGCCGGATGTAACGTCTTTGATAATGCCAATAAGCCACCAATACGAATTGCTGTCGGAATCACATCATTGGTAGACTGTCCATAGTTCACGTGGTCATTGGGACTCACGCGCTTGTAATTGCCTTTTTCTTCGCCGAGAATTTCTAAAGCGCGATTTGCCAAGACTTCGTTAAGATTCATATGGTGAGAAGTTCCCGCACCAGCCTGGTAGACATCTACCACAAATTGGTCGCGAAACTTTCCAGCAAGCACTTCATCTGCAGCTTGTATGATTGCTTTGCTAATATCTTGGGAAATACAGCCGAGTTCACCATTGACAATTGCTGTCGCTTTTTTAAGAATAACGCCAGCATCTACGTAAGTAGCTAAAGGTTTAATACCGCTAATGGGGAAGTTTTCTGTTGCTCGGAGTGTTTGAATGCCGTAGTAAGCAGTACTAAGTAGTTGGCGATCGCCCATCGAGTCGCGTTCTATTCTCACTTGAGAATCTATTTGTTGAGTCATATTATTTTTTGGAATTAATCATCACTTCCCGAGTGTATATTCTCCTAATCCCCTTGTCCCCTTATCCTCCTCATCTATCGCTGTTACACCTATAGTTAGCAACTAGACGGATTATTAGCATTAAGTTTCTTCCGGATTGAATTTTGAATTTTGAATTTTGAATTGTTTATGACTTTACCTAACTGGATTACCTTCTCTCGCCTTCTAGGGATACCATTTCTGCTTTATGGCTTGTATAACCCCACACCCCAAGCCAGATGGATTTGTTTGACAATTTTTCTTGTCGCCTCCCTGACTGATTGGTTAGACGGCTATTTGGCGCGGAAGCTTAACCAAATCAGTGACTTGGGTAAATTTCTTGATCCCTTGGTTGATAAATTGCTGGTACTTGCACCATTACTCGCTTTAATTGAACTAGGAAAAGTCCCTGCTTGGGGAGTGTTTCTTATTTTGGCACGAGAGTTGGCTATTGCAGGTTGGCGCGTGAGTAAAACCAAGATTACGGGGGCGAATATTTGGGGGAAACTCAAAACTGTGAGTCAAATTGTGGCGATCGCACTTCTAATTGCACCTCTACCCCAAGCATGGCAATTACCTTCCATAATTGCCTTCTGGATTTCTGTTGTTTTCACAATCATTTCTGGAGTAATATACATTTTACCAGAAAAAGATAGCCAAATTACTCAATAACTTTCACAACAATTCATCGTTTTCCTCAACTATGGTCGGATAATCCGGTGCATATCCAAAACTGGCGGAGCAATTTCGGTTTGGGTTAGCATATCGTGAATTTGACCGCGATGGTGTGTTTGGTGGTTAAAAAAATGTGCTAGCAATAAGTTAGGCGGATCATTATGAAGTTTACCCTGATTATTCACATAGCTGATTGTTTTGGTGAAAAAATCTTGATTTAACTTAGACATAAAAGCTTCTATGCGCTCATCTTCTAAGACACGAACTGAGCGCAACTCATCAAAGTCCTCATACAGGATAGCATCGAGATTGGTAGAGGGCATTTGTTTGCCTTCAAAGCGTCCCATCCAGATGCGATCGCCCACCATAATATGATTCAGCGTTCCATGAATACTTTTGAAAAAAGCTGGTCTAATTCGCTTTCGTTCTACATCCGAAAGTTGGGAACAAACTTCATAGACTTTTCGGTTTGCTAATGTGTTGTAATTTGCAAGCATTTGAAAGTGTTGAATAAGCATATAAACAATTCCAAATTCCAAATTCCAAATGAGAAGTTGCTTAACCTTTGGAGTTTAGACTAATTTTGGCTCTCAAACCGCCAAAGCCTTATCCAGAGGGGCTTTCTCAATTTATGACCGCTTTAGGATTCCGAAATCTAAAATGCTTGCTATACAAGGGTTGTAGTCTAAGAAATAGAATTTAGTCTAAACTCCAGTAACCTAATTAAACTTGAAATGTCATTACGAGCGGAACGCAGTGAAGCGAAGTAATCGCAAAGACTCTATTTTACGTTTTTCAATGTTGACCTACTTAATAGGTTCGTAGTAAGTGCTTAAGCACTCACTACAAGCCTATGACCCAGTTTATAGAATTTTTCTGCCTGTTAGCACTTCTCGCACTTCCAGCATGGCAGAATAGGTGGGTAATATGTGCAAGGTTTCATTTTCTGGTGTGTGTTCTAAAGCGGTTGCAATTGCTTGCCGTAAATCTTCTTCAACAATTAAATTAAAGTCACTTTCAGGAGTTTTTTCGCTGTAACGCAGACGTAGCGCCATGTCATAGAGGCGATCGCCACTCACAACTAAAGTCCCTCCCCGTTCTACCAACTTCTCTGTATCGACATCCCAAATCCAAGATACATCAGTTCCATCGGGTGTCCTATCATTCAGCACAAGCAGTGTCGTTTTGTCAAGACTTTGAGTCACGACGCGAATTGTTTCATTCGTTCCCACAGGATTTTTTGATAACAAAATTCTTACCCGTTTACCATTTATTTCTAACTCTTCAGCACGACCAAATGCAGCTTGGAAGTTGTTAATCGTATCCAGGATAGTTGCTTCATCAACTCCTAATTCTATCGCAGCGGTAGCGGCTGCCAAAGTATTATATTTGTTGTATAAACCTACAAGTATTTGTGGAAATTCGCTGCTATCAAGCGCGGGTTGACTTCTATTAAAGCCACACTTAGGACAGTGAAAATCTCCTAAATGGGACAAATAAACTCCTTTATAATCTAGTGAGTGTCCGCAATTAGGACAAAATATAGAATCAACAGCGTGAGGAATTTCATCTAAGTAATTTTCTGGTTCATTCAAGCCAAAGAATAACACCCGCTGGGGTAACTGCTGACCAAGATAAGATAAAGTTGGATCATCAGCATTCGGAATGACAACTGTTTCTGTTGGAAGAGTAGAAATGACTTTTGTCCAACGCTTGCTAATTGTGTCAACTTCCCCATACCTATCGAGTTGATCGCGGAACAGGTTTAAACACAGGATTATCTTAGGTTGAATTGGTGCGAGAATCTTCGGTAGAATATTTTCATCGACTTCTAAAATCGCGTAATCAACATCTAGTCCGCCGACTAAATTAGTGTCTTCCAGCAGTGCTGTCATCAAGCCATTTTCTAGATTTGCGCCTGTAGAGTTGTGAGCAACACGATACCCTTTGCGTTCTAGAATTGAGCGTAGGAGCAGCGATGTAGTTGTTTTGCCATTAGTACCAGCAATTAAGATGACTCCGTTTTTGACTTGCTGAGTTAATAACTGCAACAATCGAGGTTCAATGCGACGCGCCAGAGAACCTGGTAAAACACTCGCCGCACCCAAGCGCAGCGATCGCACTGTGAAAGTAACGCTTTTTGCGACTGACACAGCAAAAGCCAGTCGTATCCTGTCTATCAGTTGAATTTTGTTTCCCACATCAGTACCCTAATTTTAGTGAGTGTTGCTAATTTGTAGCCCTGAGTCTCAAATTTAATCATGTGAGTTTAACTAATTCTTGCCAAAATAGCCAGTTCCGGAAATGATGGGTGATGTGTGCAGACTAATTTCTGAAACGGTGCAAGATGTAATTCCGAAAAATTAGTGAATGCTGCGGTATAAATAATACAGAAGAATCTACTATGAAATGATTTATGGAACCAGTAACTTTGACGGCTGTGGCTACAGCTATCGCAACCCTTCTTCTAACAAAAGCACTAGAGAAAACTGGCGAAAATCTTGGAGATGCTGCATGGCAACAAAGCCGCAAGTTAATCGAACAGCTTCGTCATAAGAATAAGTTACCATTACTCACCAATGCTACACAAGCAAACGAACAGCAGCGGTTAGATTATGGGCAAGCAGTGCTGGAACTCAAAGCAGCAGCAGACGCAGATCCAGAAATTGCTCAACGAGTTGTGGAAGTAGAAGCAGCAGCGAAAGCTGATCCAAAACTAGCTCCACAAGTCGAAGAAGTAGCAAATACACTTAGCTCTCAACAGCCAACAATGCCAAACTTACAAAAGTTAGCAGAAAAAATTGGCCAAGTTGTGATCGGTGGTACGGGTTCGATTCAAAACCAGTCATTTTGATTGCGGTTTAGCTGACTATGCCTGAAGACGCTGGTAAGTTTGCCGAAAAAATAGGGGTTTATGCTCAAAACAGCATAGTGAACATACACAATCAGAACATTGGTGTTTCTGATGATTCTGGTGCGACTGCCATCAACTGGCATGAAATTTGCCGCCAATTGCTGGAATCCCACCGGCGACTCACCAGCAATCCCTTAATGCAGGATGAATCTGCCAAATTACAAAGGGAGCAGATTTATGTTCCCCTAGCACTGGTACAGCGGACAAAACCTGAGAAACGCGACAAGGAGGAAGTTTCTCCAGAAGCAGGAACGCGCCTGTATGAACCACAATATGAGGAAAAGCAGCGTTTTGAGCATGAAGCTTTCTTGACTCAAATCTTGGAAAAAGCAGAAGGCAAAACCAAAGGTAAGCACATCGCCTTAATTGGAGAAGCAGGTGCAGGGAAAACAACTCTGCTGCAATCCATCGCGTTTTGGGTGTTAGAGAAAAACTTGGGGTTTCCAATTTGGATTTCGCTGGCAGATCTGGGGCGAAGTGGTTCTTTGACGGATTTACAAAGTTATTTATTTAACGATTGGCTTGCTTTTGCTGTTCCACCAACACAGTTGACTCAGGCGAAAGCAGAGTTGACAACACAAATTCAGCAGGGGCGAGTCTGGTTGTTGTTGGATGGAGTGGATGAGGTGGCTGTATCGGGTGTGCAGACGTTGCAAACACTTGCTCAACAACTCACAGGATGGATCAGCCAGTCACGAGTGGTGCTAACTTGTCGGCTGAATGTTTGGCAAGCGGATTACAATGCTTTAGAAAATTTTGAAACTTATCGTCTACTGGATTTTGATTATCCCAAGCAGGTTCATCAGTTTATCGATAATTGGTTTGGGAACCTCACCCCCCAGCCCCCTCTCCTTACTAAGGAGAGGGGGAGTGATAAAAGTGAGGAGAGGGGCAGTGAGAAAGGGGAACGGTTGAAGGCAGAATTGGATAACGCGGAACGGGGACGCTTGCGAGACTTGGTACAAAATCCTTTGCGGTTGACGCTTTTGTGTAGCGCTTGGCAGAGTGAGGAGGGAAATTTACCACAGACAAAGGCGGGACTTTACCAGCAGTTTGTGCAGCAAATCTACACATGGAAAAAAAACCGTTTCCCCATTAGCACTGAAGAACGACAGAAATTAAACAATGCATTGGGACGTTTAGCGCTAAGGGATATTCAAGAGGGTGGTTCCCGGTTCCGGTTGCTGGAAAGTTTCATTAGAAAGGAACTAGGTGATCCAGATGATGAGAAGTCCTCATTTTACAAAGCACTGCAACTTGGCTGGTTGAATCATGTAGGAATTGCAGCCGAATCCCAATCAAAAGAAAAAGTTTATGCTTTCTTTCATGCCACGTTTGAGGAATTTTTTGCAACGCAAGGGATTGATGATTGGGACTTTTTCTTGCCTTGCGAACACAAAGATAAACTTGTAAAAGATAAAGATAAAGATACAGCTAAACCTAAGCCATATCGAATTTTTGAGCCGCAATGGAAAGAGGTGTTTTTGCTGTGGCTGGGGCGAGAGGATGTGGAAAGGGAGCAGAAGGAAGAATTTATAAAGGCGTTAGTAGAGTTTCGCGACGGGTGCGGAGAATTTTATCATTATCGAGCCTATTTTTTAGCCGCAGCGGGAATTGCTGAGTTTGGAAATTTTTCCAAAGTCGATGAAGTTGTGGCGCAAATTGTGAAGTGGCGTTGTGGTTATTTCAATACGACAAAAAAGCAGTGGGAGACATTTCTAGATCTAATTGAAGAGGGAGCAAAAGCAGCATTGCAACAGACGCATCGCGTAAAAGCCATTACAGCTTTGGTGAAGTTAATCGCGTACTCTCAGAATGAATCTACCCGTTCGCAAGTGGCACAAAGCTTAGGGCTAATTGGTGCTAGCAACCAAACTGCAATCGCTGCTTTAGCGAAGTTAATCGCCGACTCACACTTAGAATCTACCCGTTGGCAAGCGGCACAAAGCTTAGGGCTAATTGGTGCTGGCAACAAAGATGCAATTGATGCTTTGGTGAAGTTAATCGCCGACTTTCAGGATGAATCTATCCGTACCCAAGCGGTAGAGAGCTTAGGGCAAATAGATCCAGGCAACAAAGATGCGATTGATGCTTTGGTGAAGTTAATTGCCGACTCTCAGGATGAATCTATCCGTATCCAAGCGGTAGAGAGCTTAGGGCAAATAGATCCAGGCAACAAAGATGCGATTGATGCTTTGGTGAAGTTAATTGCCGACTCTCAGGATGAATCTATCCGTATCCAAGCGGTAGAGAGCTTAGGGCAA
>JAESGJ010000323.1_pt1 | contig 39476 bp, 45 predicted proteins | sample 9266241 | NCBI WGS metagenome assembly JAESGJ01 (sample SAMN14514841, study PRJNA621669) | algae metagenome | isolation source: Brasilonema octagenarum HA4186-MV1 and co-occurring heterotrophs from wet... | place: USA: Manoa Valley, Hawaii | collected 2009-07-20
GAGACGGAGACGCGGTCGGCCATGTCGGGACCTCGTGATGAAGTGGACGTGCCGGTCCCGCGAGCGGTGTCATCACCATTCGCCCGGCTATCCATTCATCACCCCCTTCCCTTGAGCGTGGCCCAGGTTCGAACTGCGATATCCTGTGCTTATACGGCGATAAAGCGAAGGAATAGCTAAATTATCGATCCGATACGGTGTTGAATCGGGACTGGAGCCCATGAAGCAAAAAAAGGGCGACGCCGTGTGCCGGCGTTGCCCCGAGTTTCGGCGTGCGGGAGCGAAAGGGGGCGCGCCCGTGCGCCATGCGGTGCCGTGAGGGAGTGCACGGCACCGGGGGTGGATCAGGCGTCCTCGGCGACGCGCTGGCGGCGACCGCGGCCCTTGCCGACCGGCTCCTCGACCGGGGCGGTGGTTTCGCCCAGGCCGTTGTCGGTGGTGCCCGCATCGTGATCGGGGCCGTTGCCGACCGGGCCGCCATCGGCGCCGAACGGCGGCGACAGATCGTCATCCGCCTTGACGCCGAGCGCGGCACCGACATCGCGGCGCTTCTGGGCGCGCTGCCACACGACGTTGTACGAGCCGTCGTCCTGGCGGAAGGCCGAGACCTGCAGCGGCGCGGCGAGCGACGGATCGTCGATGCGGCCGTTCAGGAACGCCTCGCCGGTGTTGTTCGAGGTGAGTTCGAAGAACGCCCCGACCTGCACCCACGTCCGGCCCGGGGTGAGCGCGTGGATCTCGTAGCGCGGCGCGCGCGGGTTGGACGACTGGACCGGCTTGAGCGCGATCGTCATCGCGACGGCGAGGGTGGAAATGCGGCCCATGAAAATGCCCGCGTCGTTCTGCTTGATCTGACCGATGTTCATGACGTGTCTCCTGTGATGTCGTGCTGGACCCCATGTCCTCGACACCGATCTTCAATCCTCCTCCCCTCCCCGGCCCTTCGGCCGGGCAGGGCGCGATGAGCGCCCCTCACCGACCGCGTCTTCACGCGGACGGTGGATCGTGCGGCAGGCGGACGATGTCGGTGCTCAGTGGGCGAGCTGGTCGGTGAGCGCGGTGCCGATATCGGCGTGCGCCGCGGCGAGCGCGCCGATCGCGCGGCTGACGACGTCGGTCGCCTCGTCGCTCGGATCGATGCACCAGCATTTGCCGGCGTGGCGGATGTCGATCAGCCGGTCGGACTTGTTGTCGATCCCGAACGTGTAGCCTTGACGCTGGTCGAAGCCGGCGACGGTGACGTCGGTCGTTTTGGCCTTGATCGTGACGACGGGCGCGACCGCGGGGGTCAGCAGCACGGTATCGCGCGGCGTTTGCGCCTGTGGGACCAGCGCGGGTGCGGGCGGCTTGCCGAGCGTCGGCATCTTCGGGATCGGCACGAGGCCGTTCACCGCGTCCTGCGCCATGTCGGCCGCCATTGCGGTCGCCATGAAGATGGCGGTGCGCGCGAGATCCTGGGCGATGGCTTCGCGGTGCGGCTCGGTCAGCGTGGGCAGGAGGTGGCAGAGTTTGGTGTCGAGCGCGAAGGCGACGGGCTCGGCGTTGGGATCGATGCACATGATCGTGACCTTTCGGCAAAATGCCCGGACCCCATGTCCAGGATGCCGATCCGGTCCCTCTCTCCTTCCGGCGCAGCCGGTGCCGGCATCGTCGCGAGGCGATGCCGTGCCGTTCAGCGAGGCGGTCGCGGATGTCGCATGAGGCGCTTCCGGGCGGCCGACAGATGATCGATCGAGCGTTGCAGGAAGAAGGCGTGCGCGCTGTCGGATTCGAGTGTCCCCAACCGGCGTTCGAGCGCCGTGATACGGTGGTGGATCGCATCGATCGTCAGCATGATATCGTCGAACGAGAGCGCGACGACGGTCTGCGGATAGGGATAGGGCAGCGCCGGCGCGACGAAGGCGAGGAAATGCGGCTGCACGGGCAGGTGGTGTAGCAGGGCGATCGCGACCGCGCGGCGGATCTGGCAGGCGTCGTGAACGAGTTCCGTCAGTAGCGTGTCCATCGCCATCGGGCGGACAATCCTCAGCGCGCCGGGGTCGAGGGTAACGGCGATCGGATCGGTCGAGGCGAGGCCGATCACGCCTTCCGACAGGATGGCGAGAACGTCTCCTTTCTCGATGCAGGGACCGTCATCGAGACAGGCGTCATGCGCGGCCTCGCTGGTGTCGAAATAATGGACGCGATACATGGGCTGGTCCCTTTCTGCTGGGTCAGGAATATTCCGGGCGACGTGCGGGAAACCGCGTGGGCGGGAGGCCGGAGAAGCTGAAGGCGCGGAAGCGTCCGCCGGTGTAGGCAGCCGAATCCACCGGCGGGCGATGCCGCTGCAGGCGCTCGAGCAGCCGGTTGGCGCGGCGCATCGCCGCGATCGCGGCCTCGTCGTGGTAATGGAGGGCGATCACGCGGACGAAGGTGCCGGTGTCGTACCGTAGGGTAGGCAGGGTGGCGTCTACGAGAGAACACCCCACTGCCCCCCTCCGAACCGGACGTGCAACTTTCACTGCATCCGGCTCTCCGCTCCGGGCACTGTAGAACGAAAGTCCGGCAGCTTCCCTGCATGAAGGAGTTGATGACAGGGCGCGCAAAGCGGCCTCGTCTTCCGGGCCCGTTCGGCGTGAAGCCTCCGGAACACCGGCCCATCCCTCATGCGACGCACGGGGTTGCTGTGGTGAAGATGGAACGGTCCATCGGTGCCGCCACATGCGGAGCATGCTTGGGCGAGCACTCGGTCAGTCAGGTTGGTCCTGCTTAACCGAAGAGCTTCCGTGCGAGGCGTGTTGTCGACCGACGGCCAGAACACCGGCCTACGATCGAGTTCCGCCAGTCGCCAAACCGCGATCCTCCTCTCATCCCTCCCAACGCCGATACGCACTACGTACCTGCCCGGGCCAACCCTGAGGCGCCGGAGCGAAGCCATTAGGCTTGTCCGATGCTTGTGCGCGAGCGTCTTGAACAGACTACCGCGCCAGAGAAACTCGAGCTTGTTGAGTGCGCCTTTCACATCCACGGCCAAGGCATAGTAATTTGCAAAGCCGCGAAGTTCGGCGTTGTAGACCTTGACGATCTCCGCATCATCCATGTGAAGCAGGCCCGGACGGTGCACAGCCCGTCCCAAGTCGAACTGACCATAGCCGTGCCTCTGGCTGAACGATTGCACCTTGTCGCGCGGGACCAGCAACTGAATTTGATCCGTCACCGTCCGCTTGACTGCGACGATGCCCGTCCGTGCCCGTTGTTTGACGAGCCGGTCGGACGCCGTGCGAGTGCGCACGTCGTAGCCAAGGAACCTTGCTCCCTTCCGAGCCTCGCGGATCCCGCTTTTCAACGGGGACGTTCGGAGCTCAAGCTCGCTCGCGAGGAAGCCCTCGATGGCGGCCTTGATCTCTTCGGCCTCGGCCCGGCTGCCGATAACCCCCAGAAGGAAGTCGTCGGCGTACCGGACGTAGCGAAGGCGTCGAAAGTCTGGATCGAACGGGTCCGTCGCGGGTAGCTTGCGCATCGCCGCGAGCGTCTCCTTTATTCGGTCCAGCCATGGTTGGATTTCATCAACCTGCCCTTTGTCACGCAGCGCAGCCACGCGCTTCCGGGCGTACTCGGAACGGCGCTGAAGGTGCCTGTATTCCGCCGATTTGCGACGTTGGGCACCCTTGTCGAAGCCAGCGACGAGCCCTTCCACATAATGGTCAAGCTCGTGCAGGTAGACGTTCGCGAGCAGAGGCGAGACGATGCCTCCTTGCGGCGTGCCACTATAGGTTTCGTGGAAACGCTGCTGCTCCAGATACCCTGCCTTCAGCATCGCACTGATGAGAGCGGTAAACCGCCTATCATCAATGCGACGTTCAAGCAGGCTCAACAATTTCTCGTGAGAGATGTTGTCGAAGTATCCTTCGACATCGACTTCGATCAGCCACTTCACGCCCTTCCATGTCTTGCGGACATGGTCGAGCGCCGTGTGACACGACCGCCCCCGTCGAAAGCCGTGTGACCGATCAGAGAAGATCGGTTCATAGACTTCGTTCAGGATCATCCTGACCACTTCCTGCACCAGTCGGTCGGTTGCAGTCGGGATGCCGAGCGGTCTTGTTTTACCGTTGGTCTTGGGGATGTGGACGCGCCTGACCGGCTGCGGGCGATACGTGCCCGCCGAGAGTTGCGCGATCACCGCATCGATCCGGCTTTCGTCGAGATCGGTTACGGCCTCACGGTCGATGCCGGGGGTCTCTGCCCCACGGTTCTGTTGGATGCGGCCCAAAGCTTCCACCCACAAGGAGCGGGATAGCAGCAGTCGGAACACACCGTTCACACGTTTGCCGGTCAAGGCAATCGTTCCAAGTGATTCCAGCCTTTTCAAGGCGGCACAGGGTTGCATCAGCAGACCTCCGCCCTGGTTCGATGCTGGATCGAAGCTGCCGCACTTCCCCCGCTCGGTTGCGCTTTCGCTCGGGTCACCCCGAACTTATACGGCCGACCGTCCCTCACCGAGGCAAGGGCTGTCCCGGCAATTACGCCGGGTGTTCGGGTAATATTGCGGCTCCGCCGCCATACAGGTCGATAACTCGACCAGCTACAGGCGGTCCCGTAGTTACGCGTGAAAGGAGATAAGCTAACGGTCTTAGGTGGCCTTTTCATCTCTAGTCCTCCGAAGGAGGTCACGCCGACAAGGTTGGCCGGTCAAGTCGATGGTACGGACTTGGCCGCTTCTCGGGTCCGAGCTGGTAGAGTGGACCCGACGCGTCGGTGCGGGGTTTCAGTCGCTTTCCTCGCCGCCAAGGGTTTAGGCCGCGAGAGATTGGGCTTCACGCAGTGTAGCGTTCACCATAACCGTCTTGCCCTGACCCGTTGCTTCAATGCGACTATTCACTTTGGGCCTTTTCCGAGCATGCTATGGTCCCGTTCTCCTTTCGAAGTTTCAGCCCGAGGGCACCGGTAAGCTCGGTGGGCAGATGCCATTGCCAACAAGCATCACGTCATCAGACGCACTCCTTTCTCGCGCCACAACGGCGCACACCATCCCCCTTCCTCGGGGCCGCCCCAGGCACGGTCGATTTCGTAGAAGGCGAGGATGCTGCGCATGGGGTCGGCTCCGGTTGTCACCGGGTCGGATGATCCTCCCGGTTCATAACAGCCGGTCCCCCTTCCCCTTCCTCAGACGTCCGGTGCTTCGTCGGGACGCTGGTGGCGCAGCGCACGCGCGAGCGCCCGCTTGCGGGCGGTCGCCGCGGCGCGCGACGGATAGGCGCCCGAGAGGCGAGAGGGGTGTGACAAGCTGTTGTCGAACACGACCCAGCCCGTTGCGGTATGGGCGACGTGCATCCCGTCGCTGCGCGAGGGGGTGGTCATGACGGGCGCGCCCGCCTGATCGCGGCCTCGGCGATGAGCTGGCCGGCAAGCGTGTTGCGATGCGACGCGATCCGGCTGTCGGGCGCAGCCACGACTTCGGCCGCGCGTGTCAGCAGCGCAGCGAGGTCAATGTCCGACATCGGCGCCGGGTTGGTCGCGGATCGCGCGGGTTCTTCCCCGGCCTTGTCGAGCATCAGCACGAGGATCGAGGGCTTGATCTCTTCGTCGAGCGGTCGACTGTCGGCGACGAACTTGCCGCCACGCGTGATCGCGAACGCGTTGAAGGTGGGTGATACCCCGTTATCGGCGTTGGGGATCGTGGTGCCGCGGTCGTGGAACTGGATGTCGATGAAGCGGGGCGGGCCACCATAAGTGGATTCGAGAAAGCAGAAGGTGACGCGGCGACCCTCGCTGGTCTTCGCCGTGATCGTGAACGCGCCGTCGGGCACGTCGATTGGTTTGTGCGGCACGTCGTTGTAGCCGGCGAAGCCCGCGGCGATCGCGTCGGCGCGCGTCATGACGGGGAGATCGGTGATATCGGGCATGATGAAAGCTCCTTGCTCTGGATCAGGCGGCACGCTTCAGCGCGATCAGGTCGGAAAAGCGGTCTCGCACCGCGCCGGCATTGGGATAGAGATCGGCGAGACCGTGCCGCGAGAGGATCGGTGCGCGGGACGCGGCGATGATGCCGGCCTCCTCGATGGTGGGAATGCGCGGCGGCCAGCCTTTGACGTAGCGCAGGTCGGGCGGCATCGCGGCTTCGAGCCGTCGCCGCTCGGCGGCATCGGCCTTGGCGAGGGAAATCCGGTTCCTCAAATTACCCGGTATGTGACGCGGTGCGACGTCGGCGAGCCAGCGTGCGGGCTGGAACGAGAAGGTTGAGGTCGCCTCGAGGCCGACCAGGTGGAGCAGCGCGGGACGGTTCGCCGGTGCCGAAGCCGATGCCTGGGCGTCGCCGAGCGATTGAAGGACGCAAAAGCGGCACGACAGTCGTGACGATTGGTAGCAGGTGTAGGCGACGTGCAGCGGGATGCCGAGCGTATCGTGCGCGGCGAAGACCTGCGGCGTCGTCCAGTGTGCGATCGGGTTCCACAGCATCATCGCGGTCCCGTGGGGATTGCCGGCGGCGGCGTAGCGGGTGTCCGCTTTCCATTCGGGGGTGCTCGCTCGCGCGATGCTCTCGTCGCGGCGCAGCCCCAGCACGTTGATGACAATCTGACCGCGCAGCAGCCGCGCCAGATGCGGCCCGATCACATGGGCCTTCATCTCCGACGTGCAAAAGCGCAGCGCGGAGGATGACCAGGGGCCGATCAGATTGTAGGTTTCGAGCGCCTCGTAGCGCGCCTTGCCGTTGGCGAAGCGCGTGGCCCAGCGGTCGAACAGGTCCCCGGCGCTGCGCCGGACGATCGTCAGCGGCACGCCGGCGCGGGTCGCGAGATCCTCGACCGTGGCGGGCGTTTCGTCCCACTCGGCGCGGCCGAGATCGGCGTGGATGGCGATGCGGCGTTCGCGCGGGTGGCCGAGCGCATCGAGGATCAGATTGACCGCGAACATCGCGGCCGAGCTGTCCTTGCCGCCCGAGAGGTTGAAGACGATCCACGCGCCGCGTTCGACCGCGTCGAGGATGGCGGGCGGCAGGGCGATGGCCGGAAGGCCGGCGACCAGGCCGCGTCCGATGTCGATGAACATGGGCCGTCAGGCCGCGAGCGGTGCCGGCAGCGCCAGCCACTCGGGTTCGTCGCTGGCGATGACCGGGTCGTGCGCGCGCGCCTCGGCTTCCGAGAACACGGTTGCGCTGGCGAGCGCCCCGAAGCCGTCGTCAGTGTTCCAGAAGGCAGCGTGTCCATCCTGATCGCGGGAGGCGAGAACGAAGCCGTATCGACCCTTATGGGCATCCGTGGCGGTATCGAGCGTGATGTTGCGCGCGGCGCGATCGAGGATGTTCTGGGTGCTGTGGAATGTCAGCCCCGCCTCGGTGATGAGGACGCAGCCGCCCCCGAACTCGCCGGGGCGCATCCTGTCGCAGTCGGAGATCCATGCGAACCCGCAGGGAAGCGCGGACTTGCAGACGATCCGGATCAGGCCGGCGACCGGCTCGATGCCGAATTGATCGCCCCAGAAGGTGGCGCGGCAATTGCCCGCGTCGTCCGGCTCGGTGATGTCGATCCGGCAGTCGAGGTACGGGAAAATCCAGTCATCGAACAGCGCTAGGAAGTTTTCGAACCGGCTCGCACCCTTGGGCGGGAACAGGCTGTGGAAGCGCGTGCCGAGGCTGTCATAGCCGAGCGCGAGATCGGCGTCGTCACCGTTGCTGTCGAGGATATCTACCGCCTGTTCGGCGGCGCGCAGCATGGCCGCTTCCTCGATCGTTACCGTCAGGGTGAACGCGGCCTTGGTGTAGGTATTCGCCATGGGATTGCTCCGAAATGGTGGGAAAATGGTGGCACGCGGTCGCGCTCAGGCGTCTGCGGCCTCGCCGAGACGCGCCAGCGCGGCCGCGGCCTCGGCGGGGTAAGCCTGGGTGAGATTGCCGTGCAGGAACGCAAAATCCGGGATCGGGAAAACACCGTTCGGCCCGGGCCGGGTAATCAGCAGCGCGCTGATGACGGCATCGGCCGGATCGGCATGGACGATGGTAGGCGTCCCGCCGTTATACTCGACCGGCGCGGTGAAGCCCGCCTCGCGCCAGGTGGCGAGCCCCTCCTCGACGCGCGTCGCATAGTCGGCGACGGCCTCGTCGAGCTCGTTCTCGATGTGGAGGACGAGTTCGACATAGCGTCCGAAGTCGTGGGCGTTGGAGAGACCGGCGAGGCGGCATCCCGGGGGTGGCGGGCCGTAGCGTGCGATCAGCGCGGACTTGTAGACCGCGATTTCGAGGCGGTTGAGGCTGTCGAAGTCGGGCGACTGCCCGAGTTGCGCGCAGTCTTCCTCGGCGGGACCGGCACCGAGATCGATGAAATAAGGCATGGGGCTCTCCGTCGATCGTCATTGATCGACGCGCCCCATCCCCCTCCCCTTTCTTGTCGGGTGTTCAGTCGCCGAAGAAGCGGCGTTTGATGGCGATCTGCGCCTCGCCATCGGACTGGCCGAGGGTCATCAGCCGGTCGGTCTCGAGCGTGATCGCGAGATCGGAGGGAAGATCGGCCCAGCGCGACGCGATCGTGACGGCCGCGGCCGCTGTGGTCAGCTCGCCGGGGTGTGCGCCATGCCATGCGACGGTTTCGTCCTCGCCCTCGAGATGGGGGTGCGGGCGCAGGACCTGCACGAAGAACGTGGCGAGCGGGCGATCCCATCCGATGCTGACGCTGGTGCCGGGTTCGATGCCGGGAAACTGGTGGCGGCTCATGGCGGTCCTCTCAACGTCAGTGCAGCGAGATCCATTCGGCGTGCCAGGGGCGCGGGTGCGGGTAGAAACGAAGAACGCCGGGAACATCGGTTTCGCCGCTGGCGATGCGTTCTTCCAGCCAGAGGATGTAGAGCGCGGCATCGGCGAGATCGCCGGCGAGCAGATCGTCGAGCATCGCGGCCTCGCGTGCCGTCTGTTCGTCGATCGCGGACCAGTCCAGCGCGTCTAGGAAACGGTCGCGTCGATCGGTGTAACGCGCGATGCGGGCAGCGTCGGCCCGGACGCTGGCGATGGCGAGATGGATATCCACGGGCGGTGCTCCTTCCGGCATGTCGGTGACATGCCGCCCGCTCCCGCTTCCCTCATGTGCGCGCCTTTCGGCGCGGGGCCGATGCCAAACCCCGGATGATCCGCTATGGCGGATTCGGGAGATCGCGATGAAGATGATGATGATCCTGCTCGGCCTGGCGATGGCGGCGGCGACGCCGGCACCGGCACAGGTCAATCCGCAGGTCGATCCGACCGTCATGACGGGCTGGGCCGGTGGAGCTGCCGCGCAGCAGCGGCTGCGTCAGCGTCAGGGCCTGGCGGGAAAGCGAACAGCGCGTCGGTGCAGTTATTACGCGCGTGATCCGAAGCTGCGCTGTCCGTCCAAACGACCCGCAAGACGTTCCTATCGGTACTGACCTGACAGTTGTTCGCGGATTGCCTCGCTGCGGCGCGGATAGGCAAGCCGGGGCAGATCGCGCGCGGTGCGGCGCGCGTCGCGCGTCAGTTCGAAGCAATAGGTGAACAGCGGGCTTTGCCGATGCGCCTGAAGCAGGTCGTCGGCGCGGAGCCGCGTCAGCCAGTCGGCGGTGTGTTCGTTTGTCTCCGGCCTCGGCGCACCGAGCCGGACCAGCTGATCGATCGCCCCGGCGTGGCCGGATTCGAGGTTGCGGATCTTCGACAGCGTTCGCTCCGAGATCGTCTCCCCGGCGATGCGCAGCACTGTCCGCGGCCTCGTGCGACCGCGATAGGCGCCCGACAATGCGGCATAGACGACGCCGCAATGGCCGAAGGCGGGGTCGGAGAAGCTGACGACGGCGTCAATCCCGGGCTTGGCGAGACGCAGGAGGCGGAAGGCGCGCGACGTGAAGAAACTCTCGCCGTTGGCGGCGACCGAGGGCAGGCAGATAAGCCGCTGCAGCACGCAGCCGCGAGCGGGATCGGCATAGCCGGTGTGCCGGGTGATGACCGCGCCGGTCGCCGGCACGCCAAACACGATGAGACCGACCAGCGCGGATCTGCCCGCGTCGCCGGGACCGAACAGTCCGCAGGCGAGCTGGGCGGCGGGATAGCGCGGGAGGTAATGATGGTCGGTGAGGAATGCGCGCGCGGTATCGTGGGCGACGACATCGACGGCATAGCGGCGCGGGTCGATGACGCTGTCCCCGGCAACGAACAGGCTGCGCCGGTCGCGCCAGCGCTGGGAGCGGTCGGTGAGCATGGTGATCTCCGTCATGCCGCGTCGGCGTAGATCTCGGCCGCCCAGGTCTCGATCCACCCTGTGGTGATCTCATCGTGATCGAGGTCGCCGCTTTCGATCAGGGCGCGGACTTCGGCGCGGGCATGCGCGATCGCGCTTTCCCAGGGGTCGGCGGTTGGCGGTGGTGGAGCAGATGCCGCGGGCACGGGCAGGTGTCGCGCTGTGTCGAGCGTTCGCGCGCATTGCGTGCGATACCAATGTTCCATGAAGTCGGCGGCGAGCGCATCGGTCTTGGCGATGCGATGCCTGAGCGCGTGCTGCCGCACACCGATGCCCCATCCCTGGCTGTCGATCGAAGCGATCCAGCGGGCGAACGGGGTGAGGTATGGGAGCGCGGCGCCTTTCACCCCGAAGAGGTGCGCCTTGACGCCGATCGGCAGGATGCGCGTCAGGCGTTCGACGACGGCGATCAGCCCTTCGGGACCGTGGATCGGTCGCCGGCACATGCTGCCGATTCCGACCACGGTGCCGGGCAGGATCTGACCGCCGATCGCTTCGAGCGAACGGACATAGTCGTCGGGCACGCGGCCCTGCAGCACGGGCATCAGCCGGTCGCGGATGCCGAGGTCGCCGGCGCGGGCGAAGCATTCGCGGTTGGTGGCGGTGGTGCGCGCGATGCGGTCGAGCACCTCCTCGCGGTCGTGGGCGACGCCTTCTTCACAGCAGTAATCGGCCGACGAGATGCGCCGGAACGGCCATGACGCGGCGAGTGCCATGTAATCGGCGATGCTCCAGGGAAGTCCGCGATAGCGGACCATCATGGTGTAACCGGCGGAATCTAGGTCGACACTGGCGAGCGGTGCCGCATTGGCAAGCGTGCCGGTGCGCCATCCCGACCACTCGCGCCAGCCATCGGCCTTGCGCCAGCGCGACAGACAATTGGCCGAGATCAGCACCGGCGCTTGCAGCATGACCGCGCGCTGAAGGATAGGCCCGTTTGCGAGATGCGGCAGGCCGAGGATGATTTGGATCGCCATCGTCTAGCTGCCAGCTAGCGGATAGCTGGCGGTCATCCTGACAGCAGACATCACATATCCTCGTGCAGCATGAGCGTGAGAACGCGGCGCGTGATGCTGGCGTCGGCGGGGTCTTCCGATCCCCATTCCAGCGCCACGTCATAATAATCGATACGGAAGTGTATCGTCTCCCCCGACACTTCGAACTGGCCGCGATCTCGCTCGGGGCAGTCGGCCGGGAAAGTGTAGCGGCGCAGCGCCTGCAGGACATGCGCCTGAGCAACGGCTTCCGAGGCAAGTGTACCGTTCGACAGCGCGGCGAGGCACGCGCGCGTCATGACGATCTTCGCGGTGCGGTCGAACCCCTGGCGGCAACGGTCGTTGAGCCGGGCCACGGCTTCGAGGCGCGTTTCGGTGGCGGTCGAAATCATGTGATGATCCTTCGTTTGGTCGATAGCGATGGTGGCGGGGACTTCAGGCGGCGAGCGCGTCGCTTCGTCCCCGGCCTCGTTCGGGAAAGGCCGCATGGAAGCGGTCGAGCCAGTCGCCCATCGTCGGGCGCTCGCCGAGCGGGATGACGGCCGCGACATCCTGGAACCGGATGAGGTCGAGCGGCGCATCGCGGATGATCCGGTCGATCTCGTCAGCCGGCAGGAGGTGCTCGTCGCGGATGAAGGCGGTCATCGATCCCGGGCGCGCGCGGGTCGATCTGCGCCACAGGCCCTCGACCGTGTGCAGTCGCGGGGCGGCGCGTGCCTCGACCAGCACGATGAGTCGCAGGCACCATTGCGGGAGGCCGCGGATTTCGCTCGGATGGTTGGCGATGCACAGCCAGCACGCCGATTTGGGTGGCACCGGCAGACCCTCGGCCTGGATGCGGGCGACGCAGTCGGGCCGGTCCCATCGCCATTCGCGCAAGGGGTACTCGCAGTCGTACAGCGGATCGTCGATCGACAGCGCATGGTTGGCGCGCGCGGTGTCGCGCGGTCCGGCGTCATAGCCGATCAGGCGAACGACGCGCTGCCCGCGCGCCCAAGCGTCGACCGCTGGTTGCCAGGTCGACAGGAATTTGTCCTGCGGCGCCTTCTTGTATTTGAGGCTGCATTAGGTCTAGATCGACCTGTCTTATTCGCCTCGCAAAGCCACTATTTCCACCATTCCCAATCCCCCTCCCCTTCCAAGACGCCCGATTAGGTCGGGACCGCCTTCAGACAGCGGAGGGATCGTGCAGTTCAGCCCTGGTGCGGATTGGGACGGGTCGGCGTATCCGATCGAGTTCCTGCACGAGTTGAGCGTTGCGGCGTTCAAGCCGTTCTGCGCGCTGCTCGGCTTCCACGGCGCGCTTCAGCAGACTGGCGTTATGTGTCGCGAGCGCGACGTTGCAGGCTTCCGCACCACGAAGAGCCGCGCGTGTGCGATCCGCTTTCGCGACAGTCCCTTCTGTGGCTTGGGCACGCTGCGCCTGAAGTTCCCGTAGAGCGCCAAGAATGCCGGCATGGTGGGTATAGATGATATTGCGGCCGACCCCAGCAGCTCGTGCGAGCGCGGCGACCGTGGGCGCAGTGGATGCGTTGTTGGCGAAGGCGCCAAGAGCTTCGCGCAGACGGGCATCGGTCCTAGCCATGCGGCGGGCTTGCGGAGTGGATAGGTCAGGTTCGGACGCCATTGGCATTTCCTTCGTCGAGCTGGTCAAGAATGCGACGCGTTTCCTGGATGCGGGCTTCGGCAAGCGCGCGGCTCTCCGCATCGAGATCTTCCCGCTGGGTCAGCATGGTGTTACGTTCGAGCCGCGCCTCCCACACGTGTCTGTGCCGGTCGGTTACGGCGAAGTTGGCACAGGTCGAACAGGTGCTTTGGGTGCGAAGCACCGGGTTCGGCTCGCACTCGCCGCCGAGGCAAGCGGAGGTTTCGCGGCGGTATAGGCAGAAACCCCAGTCGCAGACGCCAAGGCGCATATCCGTTTCGGCCAGGATCTTGGTGATATAGACATCGATGTCGCCCGATCGCGTGCGCCCACGGAACGGTGATCGTTCGGAAAGCATGATCCCCGCCTTGCCTGCAACATGCGGAGCCAGGAGCAGGTCTTCGAGCGCCTTGCGGGTTTCTTCCGCGGTTTGGTCGTCGATCAGCTCGGCAAGCTCGAAGTCGGTGCCGACATAGGCTCGGTCAGTCATCGCGCGGTGAACGTGGCCGAGGTGGCGTTGCAACGCTGTCAGGCCGGTGCGGTCACGCCGACCAATGAACCGCGAGAACGTCTTACGCCCCTGGTAAGTTGTCAGGTGCCAGGTGCCGCCTTGATGTTCCGGCAAGGCGAGGAATGGCGCAAGCCGCTCATTCAAGCGAAAGTTGACGATGGGTGGCCGCAGTCGCGCGATAGGCATCGACGTCGGCAGTGGCGAGCGTCCCCTGCCGAGTTGGTGAAGCCAAAGCCTCTTCTCGCCGCTGAGTTCACGAAGCGGAGCCGAGAGACGCTCGAGGATGTGAATCGCCCGTTGAACCGGCTCAGGTGCGAGCCATCGATGGATGTCTCCGTGCTCCGTCAGCGACGTCTTCGTGATCGTGCCGACCAGATAGACGTGCTCCTCTCCGTTGTCGTCGTCCGCGTGGCGCTCGAGACAGCCCTTTTCAAGCCTTAGGATCTCTGAAGCTCTCGCGCCAACAAGATAGGCGATTACGACGAAGCAGGCATCGCCAAGCCGGTCGAGCATGAACGCCAGGCGGCGCAGCGGCCATTCGGGATGTGCATACCGATCCGCGCAGGGACAGGGTTCGTCCAGCATGGCCCGTCTGATATGCCAGTGGAGCCCTCGTCCCTTGTGGCGCGGTCGGAGCTGGTCATAGAGATCTTCAAGATGGTCGCGCAGCGCGAGTATCTTGTCCGCCGTATCGCCGAGCAGCTCGATAGCCCCGCTGATTAGCGGCACGGCGATTTCGTCGGGGGTGAAAGGATGGCCAACATTGGGTTTCCAGTGACGCTTCCCGAGCGATGCGGCGCGAGGGGGTGGCGCCGCGGGCGCGTCATCCAACTTAACGCGCTGCATGTGGAAGGTTCGGATCGAGCCTAGATGGCCTTCGGCAGTGCTGAGCGAAAGCAACTCGCCATTCCTGCCGCGACGAGCGCAAAGCATCGCGACGAACCGATCAACTGTTGCTTCATCGAGATCCGTAAAGCATCGGACATTCTCCGCCGCCATCCATCGAACGAGGAAGCGGATGTGACTGAAGTGGCCTCGAATTGTGTTCTCTCGAAGTGGCATCCGGCCTTCAGGCGGATCGTGCAGCAGCGAAAGTAGGAACAGTTCCGCCGCGCGGCGAAGCGGCGTCCACTGATCGTCGCTGAACCGGCTTTCATCCGGCATTTCGAAGTGCCAGTTAAACGACATCGCGGCGGACACGTCTTCGTTTCCGGGCGATGGCGGCGGGGTCGGGGCGAGCGAAGATGTCGGGACGGAGGCCATATTGCTATTCCAGATCCGGCAGCGGCGGCAGAAAGGGAATGAGCCGGTCCGCGTCTGGCATCATCTCAAGCGGGAACGCCGAAAGCAGATCTTGCGTCAACACCTGAAGACTCGGCGCGTAGAAGAGGCCAAACCGGATTGGGTCGATACGCTCACGGGCTGATTCAAGATGCCGGATGGCCTGCACAATCCGTGCGAGATGATCTGGGTTGATCCGGACAATCAAGCCCGGACAGGTAAGGCAGCCACCCAGTTTCGCGCACACGTGGCCGGGGCGCGCATGCCCATCGTCGGTTGGACGAAGACAGTCGTGGCCGAACAGCACCGTCACCGGCGCGCCGGTACTTGGCTCTTTATCTTGCGGGGGATCCGAGCCTGACTCGCCGCGCACCCATGTGATCATCAGCGACTGGAGTCGGCCGATCGTATCGCGTTCGAGGCGGCGAACGGCCTCGCCGTCGACGTAGATATCTGTCGTAGCGATACTAACATGGTTGAGGACCGACTTGGCCGCCATGATGTCGCCCTGCGACGCGGTATAGTGGGCGCTCGCCATGCTGCTGCGGAACAGCTTGGGCGAGAAGTCGGGAAGAAACGGCCGGCGCTTATCGGGATGAGCTTGGTTCCATAAGGCGATGGCGGCGTTCTGGCGCTCGTAGAACCGCAGCATTGCCCAACGCAACGTGGCCTGCGCGATCTGGCCGGCGTTATGCTCGCGTTCGTTGCGGCCGGTCGTCATGAGGAAGCGGTGCAGGAACAGCCGGTCGCGCTGGGACCGCTGCACGTGCGGCAACAGAGGCGCCGTCATCGCAAGAAGCTTTTCTATCAGACGAGGCGCTGCATGGGGACGGCGATTGTCAAACGAGCGCCGCTGCATGCGCTTCACCTTTCCGCCCGCGCGGGGTTTCGTCCATTCGACCATGATGCGATGCCGTTCGAGCGGATGGGCTACAAGGCAGTCGCGCTTGATCTGACGCAGTGGCCCGACATTGGCCGCCGTCTGAATCAGCAGCGCGATGTAGAACGCCGTCAGAGCATCGGTCGTTATATGAAGATAGCCCTCGATCGATGCGATCCGATGAGCTTTCGGCAGTCCCTTCGAATTGAAACCTAGGCGCCGCATACCATTGCCGCCCGGAGACAGACCATCGTTGGCCCGGTGGAGCCGCCATATCCATCGGTCCAATCCTTCTCCGCGCCACGAAGGTCGTGGCGGCAGCTCGGGCAGGGCTATGACGGCTTGGCCATACTGGAACTTGTCCCAGGCCGCATCGATCGCCGCATAGCAGGCTGCCAGCACCGACCGCATCTGGGCGGGCGTTAACCGCTTCTGTGGCAGTCGCTGGCTGCCGGCGAGCGGGATGGCATTGTTCGGCACCGAGAGGTTGGGTGCGAACAGGCCCGGATTGTCCGCGATCGCGCGATTTAGGATCGGTCTGACCATACCGAGCTGGCCCGCTTGCGACTTTAAGCTGCGCCTGCGTCCATTGGCGGGCTTCGCCAGCCAGGTGATGAATCGGCGTATCGTTGCCGTATCGAGGTCGGCCGCGCACCCGACCTGCGCGTCTTCACCCAGGAACCTCCCGAACACGCGCAGCGCGAACCAGCGAGAAGTACGGGTGGCGGCGCTGGATGCCACGTCATGATCGCGGAAGGCCTGGGCGATAGCTGCGCTAATGTCGTCCGGCATTCCGAACAGCGCTGGATCGAAGCGCTGGACGATCTCGCCCCATTCGTCGCGGAACTGGACGTCCGCGACATCCGCCGGATGGTCTGCCGGCACCGAATCGAGCCGCAGCGTCCGATCGAGGCGGCTCCTAGCCATCGGCGGGGATCAGCTCGCCATAGAGATAGGCAAGGCTCTCGCTCAGGTCGCGCTCGTGGAGCTCGACGCAGCGCAAATAGATCGCCGTGGTCGCGATCGAGGCGTGGCCGAGCAGCACCTGCACGACCTTGAGCGGGTTTAGATCGGGATTAGTGCGGACCTGCACCTGAAGGCGGGCGAGCATTGCCATTGCAAAGGTATGGCGCAGCCAGTGCAACGTGCCGTGAAGCCCTGAGGCCGCGAACGCTTCCGCGAACTGCGCCGTTAGGAGCGTGCGAGTCATGCCACGGCCATGTTGGTTCAGCAGGAGATTGGATGGTGCGCGGTAGCCCCGGTTGGCACGGCGGGCGCGGCGAACGATCCAGGCACGATCCTCGCCGATATACCAATGGGTATGATCCAGCAGCCGAAGCGGCGGGTAAACTGTCCTTGGCCGGTCGCCTTTGGTGATATGCAGCGGCACGCCGACCAGCGGGTCGCTGGCGAGGCCGAGCGGCCAGCTATCGGGGATCTGGTCCGCGGCGAGCGCGCAAAGCTCTTTGCGGCGCAGGCCCGCTCCGAGCGCCCATTGCGCAGCAAGGCGCGCTGTGGGCCTGAGATGCGCGAACAGCGCCGCCAGTTCGGCGGCGCGCAGCGGCCGCGGCAGCCTTTCGGGCCGGGAGACGATTAGTGCGTTAACCTGGCGCCGCTGCAATCCGGGACGATAGGCACCGTCGAGCATCAGCGTCATCTTCTCAGTCAATCGGAACGGGCAATGGTCGATCAGTCCCCGATCGAGCGCCCAACCGTAGAAGCGGCAGACAGTGGAGACGCGCGCGTTGATCGTGGTCCGGGCATAAGGCCGCCCGGTATGCGTGCTAGCTTGTTCCAGCATCCGGTTGCGATAGGCGGCGATCACACGCTCGTCCGCCTCGCGCCATTCGATCCCAGATTGCTCGAGCGCGTCGAACCAGTCGTGTAGATGCTCACCGTAAGTCCGGACGGTTTCCGATGCCTGCGCGCGACCACTGAGTTCGGCATGCTCCATGAGCCAGACGAAGGCCGGCTCGATGATCGCCATTTTCGCGTCAAACAAAATCGGGAAGCCGACGGGAATGTCCGGCACACCCACTAAGGCCCGAATGATCGATACCATATTGCCGGATCCCCTCGCGCTGGGGTTGCGGCGAACCATACCGCCATTTCGGAGCAGGCCTGCAGAGGGTTCGGCGGATCGGTACCTATCCGGGGTGTATCGCTTTTACGCGGGCTGTTCGACTCAACCATCGATGGTCGAAGCAAACGAGCTGACCCGCTACGGTGCGGGCGTCGGGAACCGGCCGCTAAAAGGATTCGCCCCAGAAGCAGTCATAGCCGAGGCAAGTTGCCATCGCGCAAGCGGACGTTTTGAGCCGAGGTTTTGACACCCGAAAGCCTTTGAAAAGCCGTGCGGACGCGAGAGTGTCACAACCGTCCGTTGTGACACCAGAATCGCTATCGAGGTTAGTTCGACCGGCAGGGCCATGCCTCGCTCATTGCACGCTCCGCGCCCGCCATCATGTGCTGGTCATGAAAGTACGTGTTGGAATCCGCCCAGCGCAAATAGGCGGTCCGTAACCGATGACGATTGTAACGAGGTGGATCACAGACCCTCTGCTGAGCGATCATCATGTCAACTATGCCCTGGAGGTAAGCTCCGCAGCCCGGCTCGCCTGCCCGGCAGCTCGTGAGCAGCGCCAGACCCTGCATATCGCTTGGTGTTTCGTCCTGAGCGATCGCCCCTGTAGGCGCCAGCGCGGCTGCGGTGAACAACGCCGTCCACCAGTTCCGTGTCATAGGTTAGCTCCGTTGCACATTGGTTTTGTCCATTGCTGCACGGAGCCCGCGTGCGAGCTTCTGGGCGTCGTCACTCGCCCAGAAGTGCATGAAGAAGAGCCGCGGCTGGTCATCCAGCATGTGATTATGGAGCGCGGTCACCTCGATGCCACCGGCGCGTAGCGCGCGGAGCACGGGATCGACCTCGGCGGCGGTAAGCACGAAGTCGCCGGTGATCGCCGCCCGGCCGGAGCCAGTCGGCTGAAAGTTGATCGCGGTCGCGGTGCCCATGGACGCTGGGGCTGGCATACCGCCGTCGCTCAACTTCTCTGCGCGCGGAAAGCTGAACTGATACACGCCGCCGTTGGGTTTGCCCTTGCCATCCATCAGCCGGTCGAGGGCGGCCGTGTCGAGGGCGATTGGCGGCGACGAGCCCGCGCCGGCAGACGGCGGCTGCGAGTCCCTTGACGGTGCTGTCATCGGTGTCCGGCTGGCGGCGAGCGCTTCGCGGAGGGCGGCCGCGAGCTTCACCGGGTCACCATGTCCGCCGATGTGCATGTACATGGTCGCAGGCGCGGAACGGAGCAGATGGTTGTGGAGCGCGGTGATGGTGAAGCCGGATGCCAGCAACCGGCTCATGACCGGATTTACTTCCTCATGCGTCAGCACGAGGTCACCCATGATCATTACCTGGTCGCCCATGGGGTGGAACGCCGCCCAGGAGCCGAGGGCGAGCGCCGGCTTGATTGTCACACCGTCGAGCCGGACGTTCAGATCGCTGCGCGGGAAGCCGTACCGGCGAACGCCGTCGGGCTGCGTCGTTCCAGCTCGGCCGAGGCTCTTGTCCACGAGCACCCACCTGTCGCGGTTCGCCTCGGGCGGTGTCGCTTGCGGGTTTGTCTGCGCGGCGACTGGCGCAGCGAGCGCCATCGCAAGCGGGAGCAACAAGTGACGCAATGCTTCTCTCCTCTATCTCAATTGGTTCGTCGGCATGAGAAATGCCGATGCAGCGCCATCGTGACGCCGGCGAGCCGGGGCAGGTTGCCTGCGTGACGGTTCTCTGCAGCCCACGCCAGGAAGATACGGCTCAGCTCGCCCCATCGGACGCCTCGGCCGCGGATTTCGGCTTCGCTGCCGCCATTGCCGAAAGCGGAAAGCGTCTCGGCGGCACCAGCGATATACGCCTCGCACCGGCCGTTGGCCTTCCTGTTCGTCTCGTCGGAACACGTCCGGTAGAACTGCCCTACCGTCTCATAGCGCGGTTGGGCCGGGGCAGACGAGGCCGGTGAGCACGCCAGGCATTCCAGCATGGCGGCAGAACCTGATCCAACGGCACGCATGGCGCGTCTCCTCCCCCAAGTTTTAGCTCGTCCAAATAAACGATACAAGTGTACGTTCGTTCCGTTGCTATGTTACAAGTGCTCCATGGCTGATGTTTCCTCGCCTGAGCCGCGCGACTGGCTGCTGCTGATCCCACAGCTTCCGTCCAAGCCCGCCTATCTGCGCGTGCGGGTATGGCGGCGCTTGCAGGCGATGGGAGCCGCCCCGCTCAAGAATGCCGTCCACGCCCTTCCTGCTGGCGACAACACTCGCGTGCTCTTCCAGGAACTCAGAGCGGAGATCACCGCCGGGGGCGGCGAGGCGCTGATCCTGGAGGCCCGGCTGGTCGAGGGGATAGTTGACGCGGAGCTTCGCGCCGTGTTCGACGCGGCCCGCGACGCGGATTACGAGGAGTTGGCGCGCGAGGCGCGGACGATCGTTGAGGCGGCATACGTGTCGTCAGCCGACGTCCGGCGCCTGCGTAAGCGCCTGGACGAGATTGCAGCAATCGACTTCTTCGGGGCGCATGGGCGGCAGGCGGCGGATGCCGCAATAGCTCAAGCGGAGGGTCGCGCCGGCCGCCACCCGGACGTCAGCGGGCAGGGAGCGCCGGAGCTGGCGCCTGCGGAGATGAAAGGCCGCACTTGGGTCACACGCCGTCACGTGCATGTCGATCGCATCGCGTCCGCTTGGCTTATCCGCCGGTTCATCGACCCGAGCCCCAGCTTCAAGTTCGTGGATGGTAAGGGCTATCAGCCTGAGCCCGGCGAGCTTCGCTTCGACATGGCGGACGCGGAATTTACGCATGAAGGCGACCGCTGCACCTTCGAAACGCTGACATATCGGACAGGGCTCGACGGCGATCAGGCGCTCGTTGCGCTTGCCGAGATCATCCATGACCTCGACATCGCCGACGACAAGTTCGGTAGGCCGGAGACCGCCGGCATTGCCGCGCTCATCAATGGCATCTGCGCGGGCACCGGCGACGACAACCAGCGCATCGTCCAAGGGTCGGGTGCACTCGATGGCTTTTACGCACATTTCAACAAGCGTCGCGGCACATAGGGGAGCGGGATAATGGCGAGCATTGCACATATCGTACCGGCAAGCACGACCCCGGAGGAGGCACGTCCGCCCGAGTTGAGCTATCCCGCGCTATTTTTTCGCTTCTTGCGCTTCGGCATGATGGCGTTCGGCGGACCCGTGGCACAGATCGCAATGATCCGGCGCGAGCTGGTGGACGAGGAGCGTTGGATACCCAGCGACCGGTTCAACAAGCTCCTCGCGGTCATGCAGGTGCTGCCCGGGCCGGAAGCGCATGAACTCTGCGTCCATCTCGGTACCCGCGCCAAAGGGCGACTGGGCGGCCTTCTGGCAGGGTTCGGCTTTATGTTGCCAGGCCTGGTGTTCATGCTCGCGCTTGCCTGGGCGTACACGCGGCTCCCGATCCAAGGGACCGTGTTCGGTGCCATCTTCCTGGGCGTCCAGGCGGCCGTCATCGCGGTTATCGTGCGCGCGATCCACCGCATCGGCGAGCACATCCTGCTCGGACCGTGGCTGTGGGCGGTCGCCATCGCGGCCGCAATCGCGTCGCTCGCCGGGGTCAGTTTCTGGATCGTGCTTCTCGCCGCCGGAGCAGTCTATGCGCTCGGTTCGACCGGCCGTTACGCATTTGCCGCGGTTGCGGTCGCGCTCGCGGTCGGCGCGGCGAGCCTGACGTGGACGGGCGGCACTGCCCTGACGGGGGCGACGATCGGCGTGCAGGAAGCTGCTCCTACGGTCATCGCGCTTTTCTTGGCGGGGTTGAAGGGCGGCCTGTTGACCTTCGGTGGGGCTTATACGGCGATCCCGTTCATCCGAAATGACACCGTGGGCCGGGGCTGGATGACCGATGGGCAATTCCTCGATGGCCTCGGTCTATCGGGCATCCTGCCTGCACCGCTCGTGATCTTCGCGACCTTCGTGGGCTGGATCAGCGGCGGGCTGGCCGGCGCGCTGGCGATGACGGCCGGCATGTTCCTGCCCGCCTTCGCCTTTTCGCTGCTGTTTTACGATCGACTGGAAGCTGTCGTCGAGCACAAGCGGCTCCAGCTATTCCTGGCTGGAGTGGCGGCCGGGGTTGTCGGCCTGATCGTGGTGACGGTGATCGATCTTGCCCGCACCACGGCCACGCGGACACCGAATCCGATCGCAACCGTGCTCATCTTCGCTGTCGCGCTCGCGGTCATGTACCGCTGGAAAAGCAAGCTCGCCACACCCGTCGTGCTCGCGATCGGGGCTGCGGTCGGAGCATTTGCCCTGAACTGAAGCATAGCGGACCGACAGTAATCGCGCGCCTCAAACCAATGTCGAAACAGTCATCCCGGCTCGGGCAAGGCAATGAAGGGTAGCAGTCAAATGGATATGCCGATCGTCCGACACATCCCGCTTCGTCTCGCCTGTCTGGCGAGCGCTATGATCGGTTCTCCCGCCCAGGCGCAGGACGACACGCAGGCCTGGGGTTCGGTGATTGCCACAGGACCGGTTCGGGGCGACCTCTTCGTCTGGCTTGAGGCGCAGGCGCGTGCGACCGATGACGTCGGGGGAGGCAGCCAGTTTATTGTACGGCCCGCGATCGGTGCGCGGATAGCGCGCGACGCTCATGCCATCGCGGGCTACGCCTATATCCGCACCGACCCGGAAGGCAGCCGGACCACGAATGAGCACAGGCTCTGGCAGCAAGTGCAGTTCGCGGCCGTGCGGAACGGTAACGGCACCCCCCTGATCATCAGTCGCACGCGGCTTGAACAGCGGATGCTGGAGGGACAGGACGATACCGGGTGGCGGTTGCGACAGTTCGTCCGGCTGCAGGTGCCGATCGCACGCCAAAGAACGGTGCAGGCGGTCGCCTTCACCGAAGGCTTTCTCAACCTGAACTCAACGCGCTGGGGTGCGCGTAACGGCGTGGACCAGTGGCGCACCTTCGTCGGGATAGGCGTGCCGGTCGCACCTCGGATGCGATTGGAACCGGGCTATCTGAATCAGCACGTCTTTCGGCGTGGAGAGGACCGGACCAACCACGTGCTGAGCGCAACCCTTTTCGTCGGGCTTTAGCCGATCAAATCGGAACGGAGACAAGTGAGGGTCAGGCTACGGCTCTGATGCGCAGTCTTTGCCCAGTGTCTCAACCGCATGGCCGAGACACCAGGCTCACGACCGCAAGGTTGTTCAATCCGGCTCCGGATGTTACGCAACCGGGATGCGGCAGTGCCTCGCCTTGTTAATGCTCTGCGTCCTGCTTCTTTCTCACGGAAGCATGGGCGAGGCCGTTCCGCATCTCCATGCCCATGACTTCGCGCACGTCGATGTTCATCATGACGATGAAGCTGTCTCACACGATGTTGGCGAGACTGATGTGGAGATTGCGGATGCAGCTGACAGCAACCGGTCGGATGATGGCACGGCTATGGCTGCTCACGTCCACGTCACTGGCGATCTCAGCCGCCCTACGGAATGGCGGCGCGCGCCTCTGATCGGCGTTGGCCCCGAACTGGTGATGGCGTCCGTTCCCGCTCTACCGTCGCGCGGTGTCCCGCCCCTGCTGGAACCACCCTCCGCCTAATCTTCGCGTTCGCGCGCCCTGATGTGGGCCGCGCTATGTCGTTAGGATCAGGAGTATCATTCCATGTCATTCTGTTTGCGCGCCGCCATCATGGCGGCGGCGTTGTCGTCCGCGACGGTCGTTCACGGCCAGACGCTGACGCTGGAGGATGCGATCGTCCGCGCGATCGCCGCCTCACCGCAAGGTGCAGCGACGGCCGCGCGCACCGACGCGCTCACCGCTGCCCGCGCGGGTGCGGATACGCGACCGGCTGCGTCGATCGACGTGCTGGCCGAAAACTTCGGCGTCGGCGGCGATGATCTGAACCGCCAGATTCAGATCGGCGCGACCTATAGCCAGCGGATCGAGCGCGGGGGCAAGCGCGCCGCACGGGTCGCGGCGGCCGATGCCGATCTCGACGTGGCGCGTGCCGAAGCCATTGTGCGCCGGCTTGAAACCGCAACGGCAGTGCAGCGCCTGTACGTCGAGGTGCAGGCGGCGGAAGCCGCGATCGGCATCGCGCGCGAGCGCGTCGCCATCGCCGAGCAACTGGCGCGCGAGGTCGGCCGCCGCGTCGCCGAGGCGCGCGACCCGCTGTTCGCCGGTACGCGCGCAAAGACGCAGCTCGCCGAAGCCAGCGTCGATCTGGATCTGGCCGAGCACGCACGGGACGCCGCATTGAGGCGGCTGACGGCGTTGTGGAGCGGGGAGGCCACGGGCCTAATCGTGACAGCTGATCGCTTTCTGATGCTTGAACCCGCGCCGGGTGCGCTTCAGCCCGCTGCCGCCGATCTAGCCATTTTTGAGGCACGGCGACGCCGCGCCACGGCCGGACTGACGCTGCAACAAGCAGGCGCGCGCACCGATCCGACCTGGACGGCAGGGCCGCGCTATATCGGCACGGGCGATGTGGCCGTCGTAGCGGGCGTGTCGCTGCCGCTCGCCAACCGCGGCCTGAACCGCGCAAACATCGCGCGCGCGGAAGCCGAAGCAAGGCAGGTCGAGGCCGATCTTGCCGTGGAGCGGTTCGGGCGGACCCAAGCCATCGCGCTCGCGGCCGAAAAGGTCGAGGAAACGCGCCACGAGGTCGAGGCGATCAGGGATCGGGTGGTGCCTGGCGCTCAGCGGACGCTCGCCGAAGTCCGTGCCGGTTACAACCGCGGCGGGTTCACCTTCCTCGACGTGTCCACGGCGCAAATCGCGCTCCATGAAGCGCGCGCCCGCATGGTCCGCGTCGCCGCTCGTCACCACGAAGCCCGTGTCGATCTCGATCGGCTCACCGGCCGCTTCGCGGCCCTTGCTCAAGGAACACAATGATGCGGACGCTCACGCTCGCCCTGCTCCTCGCCCTGCCGCTCGCCGCCTGTGGCGAAGGAGCCGGGAACACCACCGCAGAACAGGAAGCGCCAGCAGCCGGCGACTATGAACGCGGCCCGCACAATGGCCGGATGCTCCGCGACGGGGATTTCGCCATCGAGATCACGGTGTTCGAGGACGGCGTACCACCTGAATACCGCCTCTTCGCCTATCGCGACGACAAGCCGGTCTCACCTGCTCAGGTCCAGGCGAGCGTCACGGTTCGACGTCTCGATGGCGAGGTCACCACCTTCGCGTTCCAGCCCGAAGAGGATTATCTGCGTGGACAAGCCACGCTGGTTGAGCCGCATAGCTTCGATGTAGCGGTCACCGTCAATGAGGGCTGGCGTCGGCACGCCTGGAAATTCCAATCCTATGAGGGCCGCACGACGATCGCGGCTCCGGCCGCGCGCGCCGCGAACGTCGTAACGGCGGTCGCCGGGCCTGCCGAGATCGGCGAGACGCTGGAGATCGTCGGCCGGGTCGAACTCGATCCCTCCGCCAGTGCGGATGTTGGTGCGAAGTTTGCGGGGCGCGTTGTGTCGGTCCACCGGAACGTCGGCGATCGTGTCGGCCGCGGCACGCTGCTGGCGCGCGTCGAAAGCAGCTATTCGCTCCAGACCTATCCCGTCACCGCGCCGATCGCCGGCGTCATCACGCAGCGGAGCACCAATGTCGGCGATGTGACCGGCGATGATCCGATCTTCGTCATTTCCGACCCCTCGCGCACGGTGGCGACGTTCCCGGTCTTCCCGCGGGACATCGAACGCATCCGCCCGGGGCAGTCGGTGCAGATCCGGGGGCTGGAAGGCGAGCGAGCGCAGGGATCAACGATCCGTGACTTCCTGCCCCTGGCCGACGTCCAGACGCAGACGGTGACGGCCCGCGCGGGCCTGCCTAACCCGGGTGGGTTCTGGCGGCCCGGCATGGCGGTGCGCGGGATCGTCACCGTCGATCGCCGCACCGTGCCGCTTGCGGTGCGGACGGAGGCGATCCAGCAATTCCGCGATTTCCGCGTCGCGTTCGCCAAGATCGGCGACACCTACGAGGTGCGGATGCTCCAGCTCGGCCGCGAAGGGCCGGAATGGACCGAGGTGCTGGGCGGGCTGAAGCCCGGAACGACCTACGTGGCGAAGAACAGCTACGTCATTAAAGCCGACATCGAAAAGTCCGGCGCAAGCCACGACCACTAGGGATCGTCATGCTCGAACGCATCATTCGGCTGTCGATTCGGCAGCGTTTCGCCGTCCTCGCGATAGCCCTTCTCCTCGCCGGGCTAGGCGTATGGGCGTTCGGTCGGCTCAAGATCGACGCCGTTCCCGACATCACCAACGTTCAGGTCCAGATCAACACGGAAGCACCCGGCTTCTCGCCGCTTGAAGCCGAACAGCGCGTCACCTTCCCGGTCGAGACGGCCATCGCCGGCCTGCCGGGGCTGGAATATACCCGCTCGGTTTCGCGCTACGGCCTTTCTCAGGTCACGGTCGTGTTCAAGGACGGGACCGATATCTACTTCGCGCGCCAGCTCGTAAACGAGCGGCTGCAAGGCGTCCGCGGCACGCTGCCCGCCAACATCGAACCCGAGCTGGGGCCGATCGCGACCGGCCTTGGCGAAATCTTCATGTACACGGTTGAGGCGCGACCCGGCGCGGTCAACGACGCGGGCAAGCGCTACACGGCGCAGGACTTGCGCACGCTGCACGATTGGGTCGTGCGTCCCCAGCTCCGCACCGTTCCGGGCGTCACGGAAGTCAATTCGGTCGGCGGCTACCGTCGCGAGTATGTCGTTGCATCCTATCCCGAACGCCTCGCGGGCTTCGGCCTGAGCGTGTCGGACCTGGTGGCCGCGCTGGAGAAGAACAACGCCAATGTCGGCGCGGGCTATATCGAGCAATCCGGCTCGCAATATCTGATCCGCATTCCGGGGCAGGCGGCGAACGAGCGCGAGCTGTCGGGCATCATCGTCGCCTATCGCCAGAACACCCCCATCCGCATCGCCGATGTGGCCGATGTGGAAATCGGCTCGGAGCTGCGGAACGGCGCGGCGACCAAGGACGGCCGCGAAGTCGTGCTCGGCACCATCTACATGTTGGTGGGTGAGAACCCGCGCAACGTCAGCGTCGCGGTCGCCGAACGCCTGGAGGCGGTCAACCGCTCGCTGCCGGGCGGGGTCGTGGTCAACACCGTCTATGATCGCTCCAAGCTGGTCGAGGCGACGGTCGGCACGGTCGAGAAGAACCTAGCCGAAGGCGCGCTGCTCGTAATCGTCGTGCTGTTCCTGCTGCTCGGCAACATCCGCGCGGCGCTCATCACCGCGGCCGTCATCCCGCTATCCTTCCTGATGACGATCACCGGCATGGTGGCGTCGGACACGTCAGGCAATCTAATGAGCCTGGGCGCACTCGATTTCGGGCTGATCGTCGATGGCGCGGTCATCATCGTGGAAAACTGCCTGCGTCGTTTCGGCGAGGCGCAACACCGGCTCGGGCGACTACTGGAACACGAAGAACGGTTCAACCTGGCCGCGTCGGCCAGCACCGAAGTGATCCGGCCCAGCCTGTTCGGCATCGCTATCATCACCATCGTATACCTACCGATCTTCGCGCTCGAAGGCGTGGAGGGGAAGACGTTCCACCCGATGGCGTTCACCGTCGTGCTGGCGCTCACGGCCGCGCTGCTGCTGTCGCTCACCTTCGTTCCCGCCGCGGTCGCGACCTTCGTTACCGGCCGCGTCGATGAGAAGGAGAACCGCGTCATGCGCGCGGCCGGGCGCGGCTATCGCCCGCTGCTCGATTGGGCGCTGCGGATGCGAGTGGCGGTCGTCGCCGGAGCAGTCGCGCTGGTCGTGGTCAGCGGCTTCGCCGCGCCACGCCTTGGATCGGAGTTCATTCCCAATCTCGATGAAGGCGATATCGCCCTCCACGCGCTTCGCATCCCCGGCACAAGCCTCAGCCAGGCGGTAGCGATGCAATCGGCGCTCGAACGCCGGATCAAGCAGTTCCCGGAAGTCGAACAGGTGTTCGCCAAGATCGGCACGGCCGATGTCGCAACCGATCCCGTTCCGCCCTCTGTCGCCGACACGTTCGTCATCATGAAGCCTCGGGACCAGTGGCCCGATCCGCGCAAGCCCAAGGCGCAGCTCGTCGCCGAAATGGATGCGGCGGTGCAACAGGTGCCCGGCTCGCGCTACGAGTTCATCCAGCCCATCCAGATGCGGTTCAACGAGCTGATCGCCGGCGTTCGTTCGGATGTGGCAATCCGGGTCTATGGCGACGACCTGGAACAACTCGCGGGCGTGGCGGCAAACGTGCTGGCCGTCGTCTCGGGCATCGAAGGATCACAGGATGCGCAAACCGAACAGGTGACGGGCCTGCCGTTCATCCAGATCCTGCCCGATCGGTTCGCGCTAACCCGGCTCGGCCTCAACATCGCAGACGTGCAGGCCGTGGTTGCGGCAGCGACCGGAGGAACGCAGGCGGGACAAATCTTCGATGGTGATCGACGCTTCGATATTGTCGTGCGCCTGCCCGAACGGCTGCGCCAAGACACGTCCGTCCTTCAGCGCCTGCCTATCCCGCTGCCGAACGGCGCGGGGTCGGTGCCGCTGTCTGAGGTCGCCACGATCGAACGCACGACGGGGCCGAACCAGATCAGCCGCGAGGATGGCAAGCGCCGGGCGGTCGTCACCACCAATGTGCGCGGACGCGATCTCGGCTCATTCATCGCCGAGACGCAGGCGCGGATCAGTCGGGAAGTGACCCTGCCAGCGGGATACTGGATCGACTATGGCGGCACGTTCGAGCAGCTTCAGTCCGCATCTACCCGGCTGAAGATCGTCGTGCCACTCGCGCTGCTGCTGATCTTCGGGCTGCTGGTCGCGCTGTTCCGGTCGGCGAAGGATGCGCTCATCGTGTTCTCGGGCGTGCCGCTGGCGCTCACCGGCGGCATCGCGGCGCTGCTGCTGCGCAGCATCCCGTTCTCGATTTCGGCGGGTGTCGGTTTCATCGCGCTGTCGGGCGTGGCTGTCCTGAACGGGATGGTCATGCTCACCTTCATCCGCCAGCTCCGCGATGAAGGAACAGACCTTGATAACGCGGTCCGCGAAGGCGCGCTCACCCGGCTCCGGCCGGTGCTGATGACGGCGCTGGTGGCAAGCCTCGGCTTCGTGCCGATGGCGCTCAACGTCGGACTTGGTTCCGAAGTCCAGCGTCCGCTTGCCACGGTGGTGATCGGCGGAATTATCTCATCGACGCTGCTGACGCTCCTGGTGCTGCCGGCGCTCTACCGGATCGTTCATGGTCGGCGGCACGCTCCCGCTCCGCGCAGCGCCACGGTTTGAGAGGAACATCATCATGCTCTATCTGGCGGCAAAGGCCCTTATTTCGGGCATCATCATTGCGGCGGTGTCAGAGATCGCGAAGCGCAGTCCCAGCTTTGGCGCGCTTGTTGCGTCGCTTCCGCTCGTGTCGGTGCTCGGCATGATCTGGCTGTGGCGCGACACGCACGATCCAGTCGGTATGGCGGCCCACGCCCGCGCGACCTTCTGGTTCGTGCTGCCGTCCCTGCCGATGTTCCTTCTGGTCCCTGCGCTGCTGCAACGCGCTATGCCGTTCTGGCTGGCGCTGAGCGCTGGGTGCCTGCTGACGATCATGCTCTACTTCATCATGATGTGGGCTGCTTCTCGTGTCGGACTACGGCTTTGAACGGAACGCCTTGCACAGCATCATAACCTGAACGCTTTGACACAGCGCACCGGCAGTTTTCGAGCCTTCCGATCCTGAAAGCTGACCGGGAGGAAAGTCCCCAAAGGCGCCACATGCCGGGCATTCGCTCCGCCAGTCAGTCGCCGCCGCAACAGCTAATCCTATCGTTTAGCGCTTGCCCGCCGATGAGGGGCGCTCACCTCACGGATCCCAATTGGAGATCGTAGCGCTGAAGTGAAGGAAGGACAGGCCGGGCGCCACCAGCTTTTTGGATTAGCGCGTCGCCCGGCCTGTCCTTCCTTCACAAGCTAACGGGACACCGGCTGAGCCCAGACCTAAGCTGCAACTCGACCCGCCGAGCGACTTGCTCGGCAGCGTGGCATTGGTCAGGCACATCTCGAGGATGCCGTAATAGGGCGGCCAGTGCTTGAATCGCTTCGGGACATAGCTGACCAGCTCGAAACGGATACCGCGGTCGCGCATCCAGGGCCGGATCACGTCGAGATATTCGTAGGTCGCCGGTTTCTCGACCGAGGTATCGGCGGTCAGCACGAGGTCAGGCGCTTCGCCGCGCGCGTGCTTCTCGATCAGCAGCGCGGTGCTGTCGACGCCGATGCCGTAGGCCAGCACCACTGGTGGCGGCGGCGCCAGCGGCACGACCGGAACTGGCGCGCCGGTCATGGCGCCTCCTCCGGTTCTAGATAGGTGTCATAGGGCGCACCGGCAGACTCGATCCAGCTACCCTCCTCGTCGAGATTCTCGATCCGTGCGAGCAGCGCCGCCTTCAGCTGGCGCGCATCGACGTCGTGGCCCTTGTCGTCGTTCGAGACGAGGCTGAAGGCGAGCGTGTAGGCGTGGTTGTAGCGCGCCATGTCACGCGTCCTCCGCCGCGGCCTTGGGCGCGGCGGGAACCGCGCGGGGCGTGATCGTCACGTCGAGCCGGTCGCGATTGATGACGACGGTGACCGTCCGGTCCTCGGGGACGAGGAAATAATGCCCCGCCAGCTTGTCGCGAATGCGGTTCTCAAGCGCGGCATCGTCGCCTTCGAGCAGGCCGATGATTCGTTCGGCGGCATCGGCCTGGAAGCGCTCGAGCTGCGTATCGTAGCTGTCGGCATCGCTGTCGTCGCTGGCATAGAAGATCGCGCTTTCGAGGATGTCGGCGACGCCGAGCGCGGTGATTTCGCTGCCCCGGCGGACGAAGACGGACGTCTCGTCGACCGAGTTGCACGACCATTGGTCGGGTGCGAAGGCGACATCCGCGTCGGTCGATACCTCGATGAATGCGCCGGCGTGGCTCATCGTCGCCTCGAGCGTGATAGCCTCGACCCAACCGTTTTCCGCCTCGGCGGGCGCTTCGCGGCTGTCGGAGACGATGAAGGTGCGGTCGCCCTGGGTGACGCGGAACCGCATATCCTCGACACGGGCGAGGATATCGTACCAGCCATAGCCCTTGAACGCGTCCTGGGCCTCGACCAGCGGACCACCGAACGGATTATGCTTCGCGATCGCCGCCTGCGCGGGTTGGCCGATCAGCGCATCGAAGTCGGGCATCAGCACCATGCCGGTGTCGGTCACGCGTGCGCCGCTCTCGTAGTTGCGCGAGCTGTCGGCCGCATAGGCGGTCCATGCGAACAGATAGGGCTCGGCTTCGGGTAGTGCGATACCGAGCGAGCGCGCCTCGCGCCAGTCATGCGCCGACAGCCGGTGCGTCCCCGCGGCCTCGATCGCGCGGTAGATCGCGAGCCGGACCGCATCGCGCAGGGCGGCGATGCCGGTGTTCTCGACCACTTCCTTGCGCGCCGGGAGGACGAGCTGGATTTGCGGCGCGTCGAAGATGTCGACCCGCGCGATCCAGTGGCCGCCCCGGTCGACTTCCTGAACATACGGCAGGTCGCACGGGATGGTCAGCCCGTGGAAGTTGAGGCGTCCGTCGCGCGAGGAATAATGCGAGGGGTGTTTCTGGAACACGCCGATGCGCACGCCGTACCATTCCTCGACATGGACCGCGTCCTTCAGCCAGTCCTCCTGCGGAAGGACCGCGCCGTTCCAGGTCACGGGAACCGGATAATGTTTGGCGGCGCGGGCCACGTCGCGCTCGAGCGTCTTCAGCCACTCGTCGGGCACGCGCACGGTGATCGCGGTGCCGCGCATGATCGGATCGGGTTCGATCGCGATCGGGCGGCTCGTCTCCCACGCCGAGGCCGGGATATGCGCCATCCAGCCCTGGCGGTCGGGTTTCGAGAAGGAGCGGATGATGACGTCGCGGCCTGCGAGGCTGAACACGCCCATGCCGGCGGGATCTTCGGCGCGGCGCGTCTCGTCGGACCAGCCCGAGCGGCCGAGCGTGACGATGCTCACCGGATCGGCGATGCCGTGGCCGTCATCGGTGATGTGCAGGAAGTGCTCGGCGCCGGCGCCGTTCAGCGCGAGCGCGACGCCGGTCGCACCGGCGCGGCGCGCGTTCTGGAGGAGTTCGCAGATGACGTCGAACGCGGTATTGTTGAACAGGCGCGTGACCTTGGCGATCGTCTCGGGGGCGACCGCGGTCGCGATGGTGGCGGGAATCATGGGAGTGCGCTCCTGGAAAAGGGCTCAGGCGTCCGTCACGCCTTCCCTCCCCGCTCCCTCTCTCCTTCATCGGCGCATCGGGCCGAGCCCTGGTCAGCCTGCCTTGCCGTCGCGGAACGCGCCGACCACGGTGCCCGCGTCCCAGTGACCGCTGAGGATACCGCGACGCGGGACCGAGTTGATCGCATAGCGCCGCGCCGCGAGGAGGCGGGCACGCCGGGTGTCGCGGTCGATCGGCGCGCCGGTTGCGATATCGCGGGCGAGGCGAAGCGGCGTCATGGCTTTTCCTCATCGATTGTGCCGGGGATGGCAACATGGTCGGTGACGCCCGTTCCCGAAGGATCGAGCGCGATAATTTCGGCGAGCGTCCAGGGGGCTGCGCGGCGCGGGCGACGCGAGAAGCGAAGCTCGTGCTTTTCGGCATATTTGTGGACCGCTGGATATTTGCGGCCGATCGCTGCCGCAACATCAGGCAGCGCGACGCCGAAGTCGTGCGCGATGCGCAGCGCCCGGATCTCCTCTTCGGTCCATTTCCGGTGATAGCCGTGGACAAGGCCGAGGATGTTCGCGCGCGTGAACAGCGAAGCCTTGGTGCGACCCATCTTCGTCGCCAGGGCGTCCATCGGCATCGTGCCGTAAAGGTCGCGCAGCCTTTCCAGATCATTGTCGCTCCACACCGGCCCGCCCCGGAACCCGTCGCGGTTGGCATGTGTGCCGCGCAACCCGAGATAGTCGGCGCGCCAGCGGATAGAGCATTTCGTGCGGCCGAGCCTGGTCGTGAGCGGGGTCAGGCTTGCCCCGTCGGCATAGGCGCGGATGAGCAGTGTGTCTTCGTCAGGGGTCCAGTTGCGGCCCCATCCCCGGCCATAGCCGAGCTTGCGCAGGTGCGGCCCGAAGCCAGCCTTGGTCCTGCGCGGAAAGCCCTCTGTGGCGAGAATGTCGATGATCGCGATATAACGAAGCCCCTCCCCGGCCAGCGTCAGCGCCCGCGTCGCCTCGGCCTCGGTCCAGTCAGCGGGCTTGTTGGGATGGCGCAAACCGAGCGCGTTGGCACGGGTCGCGGTGCCGGACAGCGGGCGTCCGATCAGCGTGGCGATCTGTGCGATCGGGATCGCCTGCGCGTAGCCGGCGCGCAGCTGGGCATCCTCCCAGTCGCTCCATTTTGGAGGATTTCCTTCGGTCAGCCCGAGCACGCCCGCGCGGGCATAGACGCTGGTGCAGGCGCGGCCGAGATCTCCAGCGAGATCGGCCGTGGGGCGAAGGCCATATTCGCGGGTGAGCCATGCGTCTTCGTCGGTCGACCACGGACGCGACGAATTGCGGCGCAGGCCCAGTTTGGCGATCTTGTCGCGCACGCCGGCGCGGCCGCGACCGAGCGCGGCGACGATGTCGTCGATCGCAGCGTCGTCGCAGAACATGCGTTCGACCGTGGCGATCTCGTCGGGGGTCCAGGCATCGTGCCGGAACGGCATCTCGCGCAGGCGCCCGCACGGCTCGGGCAGCTTCGGACACGCGACCAGCTCGACGATATCGGGCGCGAGGTCGGTCACAGCGACACCACGGCGACGTCGCTCAGCCGCGCGCGCAGCCGTGCATGCAGGCGGGCGATGCGGTCGTCGCCCTTGGGCATGGTGTCGACCGCGGCGATCGCCGACAGGAGGTTGAGCGCGCGGTCGGTGCGCTCGGCGTCGAGCGACAGGTGCCGTGCGAGGTCGCGCGCGGTGCTGGCGTTGGGGGAGATGCGCTTCAGCGCGTCCATGATCGCGGCCGCGTCGGTCGCAGCGGGATCGAGCAGGAACGCGTCGAGCGCGCGCGTGCCCTTGAGGGCGATGGCGGGGCCGTGGTCCGCGACCTCGGCCAGGCCCGCGAGATCGAGCAGCTTCGCCGCCTCGTCGGCATCGACGGACGCGGCGGCACGCAGTTCCGGGGTCTTGCCGAGATGTTCGGTGATGGTGGGATCGATATGCGCCAGCACCGGGGTTGCCGACAGCGCCGGACCCATCGCGAAGAAATCGCCGGGGGCGAGGTTGCGCAGCAGGTCGGCGTCACGCGCGGGAAAGCCGAGCAGGTCGGCCGCGCGCGCGATGTCGCGGTCGAAGACGTTGAGCCCGACCAGCACGTTCTGCAGCTCGGACACGACCGAGGTGGAGAGCTTCGCGAGGCGCTGGGTGGCGATGACGGGGGCGAGACCGCGCTTGCGGCCGCGCGCGCACAGGTCGGTCAGGGTGGCGACGCCGAGCCGGCGGGCATCGGCATCGAGCGCGGAACCGGCGACATGCGGTGCGAGCAGATGGCCCTCGTCGATGCACACCAGCATGGTATGCGCCCAGTCCTCGCGCGGTGCGCCGACCAGGCCGGCAAAGAACGCGGCTGCCTTGATGATCCGCTGGTCGGGATCGAGGTCGGTGAGGTCGATGTGCATCGACAGCCGATGTCGCCGGCTGCGCGTCGCCGCGGCCGTCAGCCCGTCGGCGGTGAGTTCGACCGCGCGGATCGTGGTCGCGCCGATATGGCGGGCGAGGTTCTCGAATTCCCCCTCGGGGTCGACGATCGCAAGCGTCGTATAGTCGAACGCCTCCTCGATGATCCGGCGCAAGGTCCTGCTCTTGCCCGCCCCGGAGCTGCCCTGGATGAGCAGGCGTCCGGCAAGCAGGCGATCGAGGTCGAGGCTGAGCGTGCCGGTCGAATGATGGCCGAGCGGTACGCGATTGTCCGCGGCCTCGGGCGCGCGAATCGGGGTGACACAGGTCATGGCGTGGTCCTCCGGGTCAGGCGGCGTCGGCATCAGGGGGCGCCGGATCGTTGGCTGGGATGGCGGGAGCGTCGGGATCGGGAGCGGGCGCACCATCGAGCGTCCGCCATTCGAGCATGTCGTCGCTTTCGCGCTCGCAGTCCTGGCAGGTGGTGGAATCGTAGGTGCTGAGCAGCACCCAGGCCTGTTCGGGCTCATCCCAGGCCGCGACGGCGTCCTTGGTGACGTTGTCGCTGCCGCAGTCGTCGCACACCGGCTTGACCCGGGAGGCGGCAGGCGAGCACAAGCGATCCCCGGTGCAGATCGACCAGTCACCGTAGAATTTGCCGTCGTAGGGCAAGCAGTCGCCGGCGAGCTGAATGGCGTGTTCGCCGTAGCCGTCGTGGAAATGAATTTCCGAATTCGGGAAGAACTTTTCCAGGACCGCCTTCGCGCCGCGGATCTTCACCTCGCTGCCATAGGTGGTGTGGACATAGTCGAGCGGTCCGATCGCGGGGCCTTCGCAGCCCCAGTCTTCGACGTCCTCGTCGGGCGTGGCGCGGCCGTGGAACAGATAGAGATAGACGCTCATCGTGGCGGTCCTTTCAGGCGCTGGGGAGGAGGTGCGCGAGCGCGCTCGCGTCGACCTGTTTGGAGATCGGGGCGGTGCTTTCGACGCGGACCGCGTCGAGGCTCTCGAACGTCTCGGGCATCTGGCGGCGTTCGTAACGGTCCTTGTCGACGAGACCGTGGATCGGCGCGCCCTCGTGGCGCGCGAAGCCGAGCGCATCGACGCTGACGACACGGCGGAAGACGCAGCCGACCTTGCCCTCGGGCACCCAGTCCGCCCAGGAACCCGACGCCGAGACGCTCTCGTACTGGCCGATGATCACCTGATAGGCGGCGCGGCGGCGGACGACGTGGCTGTCGTGGATCGACACTTCCTCGCCGGTCAGCGCGGTCCAGCGGTCGGGATGCCAGCAGCGCACCGAACGGCGCGCGTTCTCGACCTGCAGGGCGATGCCCGGAATGGGCAGGCGGCGAAACTCGCTGCCGAAGGCGTAGAGCACCAGCGCGTAATCGACGTCTTCCTCATAGTAAGGATCGTCGCGGCGCAGCGCCTCGGGCATCGCGGCCTGGCGTTCGTCCGACAGGACATATCCGCCATGACTGGGTGTCGATACGCGCCAGATGCCGGGCAGGACCTGGTCAGCGCGGTCGGGTGCGTCCCAGGGTGTCGTCTCAGGGCGTGGGCTGGGCTGGAACCGGGTCATCTGTCGTCTCCCTCAATGGATTCGACAGATTCCCTCTCTCTCTCCTCCCCCTCGGCAGACCGGGATGATGGCGGCAGGCAGGGTCGTTCATGGTGCAGCCGTGACTGGCCGCACGGATCGCGCTCACGCGCAAAGTGTTCTCAGTCCTGATATTTCACGACAGGAGATCGATCATGGGTGAAGCAACCGACAAGCTGAAGGCGGCAGGCAACAAGCTGGCCGGCAACGTCAAGGAAAGCATCGGCAAGGCGACCGATAACGCCAGTCTCGAAGCCGAGGGCAAGGCGCAGAAGGTCAAGGGCGCCGGTCAGGACGTCAAGGGATCGGTCAAGGGCGCGCTCGGCGACGATATCTGACCCCCCCGACCTTCGATGACACGATCGGGCCGCTTCGGGCAACCGGGGCGGCCTTTTCCTTGCGCGCCGGGAATCCGGGATTTCGAGCGCCACCTTTGAAGATCGACTTGAGGCTGCGCGGGCGCTCGGCTAGCCGTGCCGCGACCACGGTCATCCAGATCGCATCGCACCCCGTGGACGGCCTCGCGCCGCGCGCCTGATTGCAGCGCAGATGCTTCAGCAGGCCGTTCGACAGCGATCGCCGTCCACCCGCGCTGCGCAGCGTGACATGGTCGAACGTCGGGTAATCGGGATGATGGCGGGCGAGGCGCCGCGGGCTCGGCAGGGGCATCCCGCATCCGGCGCACAGCGACGACTGCGCCCAGCGCAGGATCCGCCGCTGGTTTCTGGCTTGGGTGGTCGATGCCATGATGCGAGAATGGTGGCCCTGGATTAAATTCCTGCCAACGACGTCATCCGATGTGCAGCTGGTCAAGCACGGCGGTTTCGAGACTGTCGCCTTCGAGATCCTCGGCATGGATCGTCACGACGGGGGCGATCTCGCGAAGTTTCTCGACCTGGCGCAGCTTCAGCCCGAGCGCATCGGCGTCGTCGCCGGTGACGACCTCGAGCGCCGCCTCGATCACCTCGCCGGTGGTGAAATCACGCAGGTCGAGAAGGAGGTCTGGACGCATCTCGCCGATCGACGTCGCGATATCGAACAGGAGCCGCTTGAACCCGACGCCGATGCCGCGCCGGCGAAGCCGGTACTGGAGATCGAGCAGGCCGACGATCGTCTTGCGTTCGGCGAGATTGTGGATCGCGACGAAATTGGCGGGGCGCGCGATCGGCTGCGCATAGGCGCGCAGGCACGCATAGCCCTCGCGCGGGTTGTGCTCGCCGACGACGGCCAGGACCAGATACGGCGGTCCGATGTGGCGCTGGTGGACGCCGATGTGGCGGATGCGGTTCTTGACGATCAGCTCGCGCCCTTCGGCAAGCGTGATGGTCGAGCCGGAGACGTCGATCGCATACAGGAGGAGGAAGGCCTGCGGGGCGTGCTCGCTCGGCCATTTCTTCGCCGCCTCGCGCAGTTTCGCGAACACGACGCCGCGTTCATAGGGGTCGATATGGGTGTAGAGATGGCGCGCGAGCGGGATGCCCGGTGCGATCTGGACCCGCTCGGCCGCGGCGCGCATCGCCGCGAACTCGCTCGCCATCGATGTCGTGCGCGGCTCGCCGACCTCGAGTGGTTCGACGACGTTGACCTGCGCCATTTCCATCAACTGCCACAGCAGGCGCGCGAGGCGCGGGATCGCGACGCCGCGGGTGCGATCGTCGGGTTCGCTGTCATCAGGGAGCTGCGCCAGCTTCTCGGGGGCGAGCCGGTGCGCCGAGAACAGCCCGTCGGGCTCGTTGATCGTGCGCGGGGTGGTGGTCGCCTTCTCGCGGATGCGGGGCGGCGCCTGCTCCCGGAAGAACGGGCAGTCGACGTCATGTTCGGGGCGACGCTGGCGGATGCTGGTGAGCCGGCGCAGGTAATAGGTTTCGGCTTCGGAGAGATAGGCCGGCGAGAGTAGCGGCGGGTCCGTCCCCTCCCCCAGGCAGTCGCAGGCTATCCACTGGTGATGATCGCGTGCCTTGACCACCATGATGACCGAGGCGCGGTGATCGCTGTCCTCGCCTTCGCCTGTGTACCAGCGCACCAGCGCCTCGCGCACCACGTCGGGTACGGGCGAGCGCAGGGTAAGACCCCGGGTATCGCGTGGGACGAGCCACATGGTGGTGAAGCTACTCCATAATGCTTGCCTTGTCGCCTTTGTTCACGTTACGTTCAATGAACAAAGGAGCTGGCCATGAAGCGTTCGGAATTTATCGGAGAGTTCGACCTCGATGCGGTGCTCACCGAATTGTCGGTCGATCTGGATATTCGCGTTACCCGGCGCATGCTCGCGGGGGCGTGCATCGGCAGCAATCCGGAGGATGCGTATCTCTCGGCGCGCGAGTTGCGGGAATCGCTCGAATGGATCCACGAGGGCGAGAACGAGGGCAAGGTCAAGCTGACCACGATCCTCAGCACCGCGTGCGACGATTTCCAGCGGTGCCTCTATTATTGCGTCGCCGGCAAGGGCGTCGTGACCATGCTCGACGATCTCGTCTGGCTGGAGAAGCTGCTGGAGGCGCGCGGTCGCATCGCCGGGCACATCTATCGCAACAAGCTGCCGGTGAAGCCGCTGGTCAATCCGTATGTCGCGGCCGAGCCGGATGGTCCGTTGGGCCGCTTCGACCCCGCGTTCGCGATCGGCGCGTCCTGGTCGCATGACCCGGGACCCGATTACGATTCCGACGATCGTGGCCCCGGTCCGAAGCTCAAGGGCTGACGACAAAAAGAAAAGGCGGTTCGGCAAGGGAGCATGCCGGACCGCCTCTTCCAGGGGGGGATATCAGTAACGCGCCTCGCACGCGAGCCGTTCCCCGCGCCGCCAGCGCGCCGGATCGATGAATTCTCCCGCATAGGCGCCGCGGCCCGCTGATCGCGCCTGTTCGGCCGCAGCGACATAGCGCGCGGCGCGCTGCGGATCGCCGCGCAGATATTGCGTCGCCGGCACCGCCAGACCCTGCAGGATCAGTTGCTCGCCCAGGTCGTAGCCGTCGACCGTGACGATGGCGATCGGACGGCCGTAGCTGCTCGCGCCGGTCATGCGGATCGTGGCGACACTGCTCTTGAGGATACGCGAGGCGGAATCCTGCGCGAACTTGCCGCACGGATAGCAGGCACCGTCCTTCGAGCACATCTGCTTGCGCTCGAAGGCGTCGGCCCCCGACAGGCGGAAATCGACCGAGACCGTGTCGCCGTCGATCGCCCGCCCCTCGCCGGTGATCGTCGCCCCGTCGCGGCCTTGGGGTTCCCCTGCCCCGCAGGCGGCGAGCGCGGCGATGCCGAGGAGCAGGGCGCCCCTCATGCGTAGCGCAATTCGACTTCGACGTTCGGCCCGTCGACGATGACCGGGAGGACGCGGAAGGGTTGCAGCGGATCGCCGGTGCGCACGATCGAGACCTGGCGTGCGCCGGCATCGAACATCCGCATGGCGACGCGCTGGGCATGGGCGCGGCTGCAGAGCTGCGACCGCTTCGGGCTGGGCGTGACGGGGGGATACGGGGCGGACATGGCGATGATCCTGACGTGGGGGATGTCGGCGATCAACCGAACACCGTCTTGTGGACGCGGGTTTCGGGCTTGGGCGGCACGAGTGTCCACGCCCATTTGCGAAGGTTACCGATCCGATATTTCGGGTAGCTGTTGCCGGGGATCGCGAGCGAGATCTTGCGGCCGCGCTTGTGGACGATGAACTCGT
>JAESGJ010000324.1_pt1 | contig 39409 bp, 37 predicted proteins | sample 9266241 | NCBI WGS metagenome assembly JAESGJ01 (sample SAMN14514841, study PRJNA621669) | algae metagenome | isolation source: Brasilonema octagenarum HA4186-MV1 and co-occurring heterotrophs from wet... | place: USA: Manoa Valley, Hawaii | collected 2009-07-20
CGCACGCAACATCATGTTGCGTGCTTTGAGGGATACCTCCTTTACCGTCAACCAAGATGGTATTGCTATTGTTTCATTCGGTGCGTTACTCAGTAACGTGCAGGAATCTTCAGCATAAATGTATCAGAACGCTTCACACTTCTTAAATATTTATTTTTTGGAACAATGGCAAGAGATTTACGGGGATTTATCAAACTTCTGGAAGAAAGAGGACAATTACGGCGAATTTCCGCCCTGGTTGACTCAGATTTAGAAATTGCTGAAATTTCTAACCGAATGCTGCAAAAAGGTGGCCCCGGACTCGTATTTGAAAATGTCAAAGGCGCTTCTTTCCCTGTGGCGGTAAATTTGCTGGGTACAGTGGAACGGATATGCTGGGCAATGAATATGCAGCATCCACAGGAGTTGGAAGAATTAGGGAAAAAGTTGGCAATGCTGCAACAACCAAAACCACCCAAGAAGATTTCTCAGGCGGTGGAGTTTGGTAAAGTGCTGTTCGATGTGCTGAAGGCGAAACCGGGACGAGATTTTTTCCCTGCTTGTCAGCAAGTGGTGATTCAAGGTGATGAGTTGGATTTTGAAAAGTTGCCTTTGATACGCCCTTATCCTGGTGATGCAGGCAAGATTATTACGCTGGGACTTGTAATTACCAGGGACTGTGAAACAGGGACACCAAATGTAGGTGTGTATCGCCTGCAACTACAATCAAAAAATACAATGACTGTTCATTGGTTATCGGTGCGGGGTGGGGCAAGACATTTACGCAAAGCGGCAGAACGTGGGAAAAAATTAGAGGTGGCGATCGCCCTCGGTGTAGATCCCCTGATTATCATGGCAGCTGCTACACCCATACCTGTAGACTTATCAGAATGGTTATTTGCTGGGCTTTATGGTGGTTCTGGCGTACAATTGGCAAAGTGTAAAACGGTAGATTTAGAAGTTCCAGCAGATTCTGAATTTGTGCTCGAAGGAACAATAACACCAGGGGAGATTTTGCCAGATGGTCCTTTTGGGGACCACATGGGTTATTATGGCGGCGTGGAAGATTCCCCTCTGATTCGCTTCCAATGTATGACGCATCGCAAAGACCCGATTTATTTAACCACATTTAGCGGACGTCCACCGAAAGAAGAAGCGATGATGGCGATCGCACTCAACCGCATCTACACCCCGATTTTGCGACAACAAGTTTCAGAAATTGTCGATTTCTTCTTACCAATGGAAGCTTTGAGTTACAAAGCGGCGATTATATCTATAGATAAATCATATCCAGGACAAGCGCGACGCGCAGCTCTTGCTTTTTGGAGTGCTTTGCCACAGTTCACCTACACTAAGTTTGTGATTGTCGTAGATAAAGATATTAATATCAGAGATCCGCGTCAGGTGGTGTGGGCAATTAGTTCCAAAGTTGACCCCACACGAGATGTGTTTATTTTGCCCAACACCCCATTTGATAGTTTGGATTTTGCCAGCGAGAAGATTGGTTTAGGAGGAAGAATGGGAATTGATGCAACAACCAAGATTCCCCCGGAAATCGAACATGAATGGGGTGCGCCTTTAGAGTCAGATCCAGAAGTGGCAGCAATGGTTGAGAGGCGTTGGGCGGAGTATGGTTTAGGTGATTTGCAGTTGGGAGAAGTCGATCCGAATTTGTTTGGTTACGACGTCAGGTAGTGCCTGCCTTACATCCCCACCCTGTGGAAGGATGGGGAATTACCGCAAAAGGTTAAAGCTTTGGTTTTCTACTGCAAACTAAGCCTTTATTAGCAGTTGTCGGACTCAAAAAAAGGCGTTGTTTCCTTGTAAACAGTGTGCCAGATATCACAAAACAATTCATGGTTCATCAATTGCAAGTCTTACTGAAAGCCCTGATGCAGAGAAGAAATTTCTACTTAGCACTGATGAAATAAAGTTTCCAGATAAACCCGTGCAGCACGGCGATCGCTATCTCCATTTTGAAGTAAAAACAAGGACAGTGCTGCTGTCAACACACGGTTTTGATCCCAGTCTGGATGTGTTTCCAAGTAGTTTTTCAGCGATTCATCAAGTGTTTCAGGGATTTCTGTAAAGATGCTAACTCTTGGATTCATAAGATTCGTCTCCTTTAAAGTTCTCTAATAGAGGTAACTTGCTTCTAGTAAGCCATAGTGCATTTTCTTGACAAAACGGGGGACTTCCTTGACAGTTTGGCGGGTTCTAATACGAAGATTATTGCGATTATTCTCAATCAATCGCCAAACTGGGCAAAGTTTACTCGTTAGACAAGTAGATTTTTTAATGGTTGTCCAGTTTTGTCGAGACTTTGCCCAACCCTGACCTTGTCCCATAATCTTTAGCAAAAGTTTAGGTAGATTTACACAGCAGTTTAACGGACTAAAAAAGCAAGTCGCATCATTTTGCGTTAAAAGGGGGTGGGTTTGTCAATGCTGCCAAATGTTACGCAGAAATTTTTCAGAAATAAATCTTTACGAAAAAACCAGGTTTGCCACTACTTTTCTTTACAGAATTTAATATTAACTCAGTAGTATTAGATGCTCACTTGCAACACAAAGAAATCCACAGTAAAAAACTAAAAGCTTGTTACATAACTAATCAACTGTGGAAAAGTCCGCAAGTAGCTGTGGAAAGTCTGTGGAATCAGTGAGGAAAATTCTACTCAATGATAAGAATTACAAAAAATCTGAATTTGAACTGTAATACAGAGGATGAAACGAAAAATCAATTTTAAAGATGTCAAATTAGTACATTTCTAGCGATTTTATGGCTAAGCGACAGGCTTTGTGTTACCAAAAGCTCAAGGTTTTTGGCAATTACTCATGATGTATTTTCTGCTCAACTAACTGTACTAGAGAGCGCGCCTTGAGTAAAACCTAGTTTTTTGCCCCTGCAACAGACCGCCAACCCCCTTGCTATCGGTTTTGTTTCAAGCTTAAAGTTAAGCGTGTTAGAGGGGTTGTAGAAATCATTTCCGGCGCTGTTGCAACTTCTGATAAACTGCCTTCAAATCAACTTTATGATGAGCTAATGCCACAAGAGTGTGGTACAGTAAATCAGCAACTTCAGAAGCAATACCATCTGGCTCATCATCCTTAAAAGCCATGACCACCTCAGCAGATTCCTCACCAATTTTCTTCAAAATCTTGTTATCGCCCCCTGCAAGTAACTTACAGGTGTAAGAGTCTTGTTGTGGATTATCGCGGCGCTCGCAAATCACAGCAAACAATTGCGACAATGTATCTCCGGGTGCCGGCACAATACTTCCATCCACTTTGTGAAAACAACTGCGCTCACCCGTGTGGCAGGCTATATCTCCTATCTGCTCTACCCCCAGCAAAATCGCATCACTATCGCAGTCGTAACGCATAGTTTTCACTTTCTGGATATACCCTGAAGTTGCTCCCTTGTGCCATAACTCCTGCCGGGAACGACTCCAAAACCAAGTTTCACCTGTTTCCAAAGTCTTTTGTAGCGACTGTTGATTCATCCAGGCCATCATCAGAATAGTGCCATCCAGATAATCTTGGACAATTGCTGGCACTAAACCCTTTTCATCGTAACGAATTCTTTCAACCGGGATGGTGTCGTGTGTTAAATGCAAATCGGAAGAAAACATACCAGTCGCTTCGTTTTTTCAGAAATAGTTCATGGGTTCACGATACCATTCTAGAGATTGGATCTGGTATGTATTTTCTAACTCATTACCGAACTTCCAGCTTTTAAACAAAGTTTTTATACATCGCCGATTGCATTTTAACTGCACTCAACGCTACTTGGTGAGCTTTTGGTGCCTCACCGTACCAATGAATGGCCGAGTTAAAAGCAGCTCGGTACAAATCTTGGTATGCTTCCGAAAAACGAGTGCGGATGTCTAAAGGCAAGTCTTGGTTGGACTTGTATAACATATTGTTACTTTCTAGGTTCAGCTATTTAACTAGGTATTTTACTAGGATATGAATTTCAGACGACATTTACTCCTATCCTAGGATAGAGCTTTTTATTAACCACTCTAGGAGATTATCTTGGTAAATACAACTATTAAAACTACAAAATCACAAGAAATCTTTGCTGCTGCCCAAAATCTTATGCCAGGGGGAGTCAGTTCTCCCGTCCGAGCTTTCAAATCCGTGGGCGGACAACCGATTGTTTTTGATCGAGTTAATGGCGCATACATTTGGGATGTGGATGGTAACCAGTACATTGACTATGTGGGAACCTGGGGACCAGCTATTTGCGGTCATGCCCATCCTGAAGTGATTGCAGCACTGCATCAAGCCTTGGAAAAAGGAACGAGCTTTGGTGCGCCCAGCTTGCTAGAAAATGTACTAGCAGAAATGGTCATCGATGCCGTTCCTAGTATCGAAATGGTAAGATTTGTTAACTCCGGCACAGAAGCTTGTATGGCAGTGCTGCGTTTAATGCGGGCTTTCACAGGACGCGATAAACTCATTAAGTTCGAGGGCTGTTACCACGGTCACGCCGATATGTTCTTAGTAAAGGCTGGCTCTGGTGTCGCCACACTTGGTTTACCAGATTCTCCTGGCGTACCCAAATCGGCTACCAGCAATACCCTAAATGCTCCTTTCAATGACCTAGAAGCTGTCAAAGCCCTGTTTGAGGAAAACCGCGACCAAATTGCTGGTGTGATTCTAGAGCCAATCGTTGGCAATGCTGGGTTTATTCCCCCTGATGCGGGTTTCCTAGAAGGTCTACGAGAACTGACCCAAGAACATGGGGCATTGTTAGTGTTTGATGAGGTTATGACGGGTTTCCGAATTGCTTACGGCGGGGTACAGGAGAAGTTTGGCGTCACCCCTGATTTAACAACTTTAGGCAAAGTTATCGGCGGTGGTTTGCCAGTAGGAGCTTACGGCGGTCGTCGCGATATTATGTCAATGGTTGCTCCGAATGGTCCTGTGTATCAAGCTGGGACTCTTTCTGGTAACCCCTTAGCAATGACTGCTGGAATTAAAACACTCGAATTGCTGCAAAAACCAGGTACATACGATTATTTGGACAGTATTACGAAAAAATTAGCCGATGGCTTGCTGCAAGTTGCCAAAGAAACAGGTCACCCAGCTTGTGGAGGTCAAATCAGTGGGATGTTTGGTCTATTCTTCACCAATGGACCAGTCCATAACTACGAGGACGCCAAAAAGTCTGATACAAGTAAATTCGGACGCTTCCACCGTGGAATGTTAGAACGAGGGATTTATCTGGCACCATCTCAATTTGAGGCAGGGTTTACTTCTATTGCCCATACCGAAGAAGATATTGAGCAGACTCTAAAAGTAGCACGAGATGTGATGTCAAACCTATAAATTGAATACTCAGCACTGAGGATAAAAAATTGGGGACTAGGAATTGTCTTTCCTAGTCCCCAATCCTTAATTCTTAGTACTTTTTTAACAACCGCAGCCGCCATGACCGCAGCCTTTCATAGTCTTATGCCCTTCTGCACACGCTTCTGAGCAGTAGTATTGATCATCTTTTTTAACCGCATTCTCTAGTGAAACAATACACAGGCAAGGTTCACAAGCGCATTTCATCTGGGTTACGGTAGTCATAATTTTCTCCTAACTCGTTGTCATTTGAATAATAGAACAGATGAATATATATTCATGCTTTTTCATAGTAAAACTTAACAAAATCCCTTTGGGTGGTCAAAAGGTTGCAACGATGGGATATACCGGAAAGCTTCCAGGAGCGGTTTTATACAGACAGGACTTACGCAAGTAAAACGTAGTTGTGTGATTGCGACGTAAGGAAGCAATCTCACAATTTTGTTTTTTCGTAAGTCGTGCGTAATATCAAGTCCGGATAATTAGTTGTCATTGCGAGCGTAATGAAATGAAGTGTATGCGCAAAGCGCACGCCCAGAGTAGACGTAAGGCGTGCGGTAGGCATACAAAGCAGCGCCCAAGGGGACACGCTTAGCGTGCGCTTTGCGCTTACGCTCCATTCGCAATGACGAATTATAAGTAATTGAGCGAAAATAGTATACTTTGTAACACTAAAGACTTTTAAGCATTTTGTCTTGGACGTGGATTAATGGTCCATGATTGGATATCTAAGAAGAGGAGAGGTTTGAACTTCACTTACTTGTCTAAAAAATAAATATAATATTTGGCATTTTTGTCAACTAACAAAAGAGGAATCAATAATATACAAGCATAAGTAATGCTTTGGGATATCATCGACAATTCAAAATCTCCAAATACTCCCCTTTGTCTAGCTTCCTATGGTACATTTACTTATAAGTTTAAAGGACATTTTTTGATTCAGGCATAGACTCCTTTCAATAGTAACCATATGTCAAATCCTGCTAGGTGTAATACCACGCAGACCATAAACCGTATCCACCTTGGGAACCTGCGTGGTGATGTGTTTGGTGATCTAACTGCTGTAATTGTTTCCCTTCCTCTAGCACTGGTCTTTAGTCTTGCTTGTGGTGCTGAACCTGTGGCTGGACTTTATGGTGCAGTCTATGTTGGTTTTTTTGCTGCCTTTTTTTGAGGCATGCTAACGTCTGATTTCTGAGTTGACGAGACCGAAAACCGTAGTCATGACTAGGACCGTGATGAGTCTAACGGTGGCAGGGTATAGGTAAAGTGTATGTAAAAAGCAGCCTTTTATCTGTCCTCAATGCCTCAGAATAATAAAACTATTAATCATAAATAGTCTTTTTTCTGAACAGTAATTACGACTAACCCTTACCCAACAGGCAATTCCCGTGTTAGAAGCATGTGTATTAGCAACAATATTGTGTGGTTTTTTCGGCATCATCTTAAAAAAGAACCTGGTCATGAAAATCGTCTCTATGGATGTCATGAGCACAGGGGTTATCGCCTATTACGTGGTGATTGCATCGCGAGAGGGCTTGTTCACACCAATTATTTCAAGTGTCAAGAATGTGGCTTACGCCGATCCGGTTCCCCAGGCGGTCATATTGACAGGGATTGTGATCGGCTTTTCGATTCAGTCCTTAATGCTGGTTGGTGTTATGAAGCTGGCACGGGATAATCCGACATTGGAAAGCAACGAGATCGAGAAGAACAATATGCCATGAGTACCATTACGATCGCCTGGATTGCACTACCATTTTTTGTGGGGTTCACCATTTATCTGCTCCCCAAGCTTGACCGATATCTCGCACTCTTGCTGACTCTGATTTCGGCTGCATATGCGTTGCAGCTATTTGTCGAGCCATTGCCACTGACACTACAGTTACTGGATAATTTCGGTGTCACATTATTGGTCGATCAGTTAAGCGGCTACTTTATCTTGACCAATGCGCTGGTAACGGCTGCGGTCATCCTCTACTGTTGGCACAGCGGTAAGACGGCTTATTTCTATGCCCAGACCATCATATTGCATGGCAGCGTCAATGCCGCGTTCGTCTGTTCCGACTTTGTGAGTTTATACGTGGCGTTAGAAGTCAGCGGTATTGCTGCCTTTCTCCTGATTACCCATTCCCGATCCGACCGATCAATTTGGGTTGGTTTGCGCTATCTGTTTGTCAGCAACGTGGGAATGCTTTTTTATCTGGTGGGCGCAGTGCTGGTCTATCAGGCACATCATTCGTTTAGTTTTTCAGGTTTAGGTGTGGCACCTCCAGAAGCGCTTGCCCTGATCTTTTTGGGACTATTGACAAAAGGGGGGGTCTTTGTATCGGGATTGTGGTTACCGTTGACTCACTCCGAATCGGAGACGCCAGTGTCAGCATTGCTGTCGGGAATTGTGGTCAAAGCCGGTGTCTATCCGTTGGTGCGTTGTGCTCTGATTGTCGATCAGCTTGATCCGATCATTAGAATCTTCGGAGTTGGAACCGCGCTTCTGGGAGTGTTCTATGCAGTCTTTGAAAAGGATACCAAGCGAATGCTAGCGTTGAGCACGATTTCGCAGTTAGGCTGGATTCTCGCCGCACCGGGCGTGGGAGGCTTTTATGCGCTTGCGCACGGACTGGTCAAATCGGCGCTCTTTCTGATAGCGGGTGCCTTACCGAGCCGAAACCTCAATGAGCTGCAACACAAGCCGATCAATACCGCAATCTGGATTGCCCTGGTCATTACCAGCCTCTCGATTTCGGGTTTTCCCTTGTTCGTTGGCTTTGGGGCTAAGATGTTGACCCTGAAGAATCTCGTACCCGCTCAGGAGATCGTCATGAATGTTGCGGCGGTGGGAACGGCGATCGTCTATGCCAAATTTATATTTCTGCCGCTTGGGGGACAAGGGGATGTAAAGCCTGGTTTCTGGACAGCGGTAATTTTCTTGATCGGTGGGCTGATTGCGGCAAATGTTGTGTATTACGAGGCGTATACCGTTGCGAATATCGTGAAATCCCTGGCAATCATCGGCGTTGGATGGTTGGGGTATTTTTTGATTTTTCGACGCTCAGTACTTAAGCTGCCGCGTGTACTTGAGCAATTTGACCATCTGATCGGTGTGATGAGTCTAATGTTGCTCCTGCTCTTCTGGATGGTAATGGCATGATTGGATATCTGAATCTGATATTACGACTGGCTATCTGGTTTCTGCTCACCGCCAATCTGAGTGTAGCAAATATCATCATTGGCGTCAGCATCGCACTTCTATTGCCGGGACGCCCCAAAACGCCAGGAGCGTTAAAGGATTGGTTGCGGGCGCTGGGTGAGGTCATCGTGGCGATTGTGCAGGCGTATGTTGAGGCATTGGAAATAATCATCCGTCCGCATAACCACGAAGATGTCGTTATGGAACGAGTCAAACCACAACGGACGCCCGGACTCATATTCCTGGATATATTCCTGATCACCTTTACGCCCAAGACTATTGTCTTGAAATACCACGAAGATGGCTGGTACGAAGTACATCGGGTGCGACGGAGGAATGACTAGAGGAAAAAGCTATGAACCTGATACTAATTGCAATGATTCTGGCTCTACTCATACCCTTCTACGAGGCTTGGAAGGATGATGATATTTGGCAGACGATGTTGGCATTTTCAAGTATCGCCAGCAAGACATCAATCATGATTTTGGTTGTATCCGTCTTGCGGGATGATTGGATGATCGGTGTTACAGGGGTAATCATCCTGAGCGTAGGTAATGCCGGATTAATGTTGTTGGCACAAGTCCTTAAACGAATCAATGAAGTATGATTAACGTGCTTAGTTATATCTGTATAGGTGTCGGAATCTTCTTCTGGTTTTGGGGAACCTTTCCCTTACTCGGCAAGCGATCGGTATTATTTAAGCTGCATAGTCTTTCAGTTGCAGATACTCTTGGATCGATGAGTATCATCATCGGGCTGCTCCTGAAGAGACCGAACGAATGGCCGCTGCTCATCCTCGGCCTCATCTCCTTGGCAATCTGGAATACAGTCCTGGGGTATGTATTGGCATACTGTTCTAGTAGTGGGGGTAACTATGAATGATAACGATATCTATGTCATAACCGCCCTGCTGCCGTTGTCTGCGTTGATGGTGGTACTTCAGGTCAATCCATACCATGCCCTAGTCATCCAGGGAATACTGGGAGCGGTGGCGACATTGATATATGCGGTTTTGGGGGCGGCGGATGTTGCTTTGACCCAAGCATTGATGGGTACCCTGCTGGCGATTACGCTGTATGCGATCGCCGTGCGTTCATCCCTAGTCATGCGTCTTGGAGTGCTAAAAAATACAGCAACAGATTCTGTACAAGACGACAAAGCCAAACGCCGTTTTGGGCAACTCATAGATGACTTACGAACAATTTTCGGCAAACGCTATATGCGTCTTGAGCTAGTCCCGTACACGAATACACAAACCTTACATCGAGCGCTGATGGACAAAGAAGTCCATGCGACCTGTGCCCCCCGCTCGCCATCAGAACACGATAACCAAGACGACGCAGCGTATGAGACCGACAAGGAACCATTACATACCGCGATCAGAGTCCGACGCATTTATGACATCATGCGAACCGAACTTTCGTCACCAGGGATAATCCTGACCTATGTAAATGTACCAGACTCAGGGGAGGAACATAAATGAAATGGGTTTACATTGCAGCGGGGATAGCGCTGTTCGTCAAAATGCTGCTCGTACCCAATCCGGAAGGGGATTCATCGCATATTTCTTCTATCGTCGAAGCGGTTGTACAAGATAGTGGGGTACCCAATGCGGTTACGGCTATAATTCTTAGGAATCGGCTGTTTGACACTATCTTTGAAGTGGTGGTATTCACGATTGCGGTAATGGGTGCCCATTTTCTGCTGGCGAATGAAAGACCGTTCTGCGCGATTTATCAGTTCACCGATCAACCCTCCATTGTGATGGCGCGTCTGGGAGCGACTATTGCGGCGTTGGTAGGTATTGAGCTGGCGATTCGGGGACATCTGAGTCCGGGCGGTGGTTTTGCGGCTGGGGTGGCTGGTGGAACGGCGATCGGACTTGTTGCGATTACCTCATCAACGGAGTGGATGCAGGCGATCTACAAGCGCTGGAACGCCGCTACATGGGAGAAGGTTTCGGTTCTTGTTTTCATTGTCCTGTCGGTTGTAACGCTGGCTGGAGTGGAACTACCCCATGGAGAGTTAGGCGCACTTTTCAGCGGCGGGGTTATCCCCCTGCTCAACATCTTAGTCGCAGTAAAAGTCGCGTTGGGATCGTGGGCGGTTATTTTGGTTTTTATTCATTATCGGGGATTGTTGTGAGAGATGGGAGGTGAGCGCTTTGGTGATCACACTTCAGCAGAACTCGCAACTTGGGTTAGTTTGGTGGGTGGAGCGATCGCTCCACTCACCAAACAACAAATAATTAATAAAAAAAATGAATGTATAGCTTCTAATAGAAGCTAGGGAACGCTTAACAGGGAATGCTTAACAGCGAAGAAATGCTTAACTCGTCAAAAAGTTTGAAAGTCTCGTAATCTCCATATTTTTTCATGAGTTCATGTCTTAATCTACCTGGCAACGGCTATAATTTAATCACAGATTTTCGTAGGATCAGGGCAAAACACAGCCTCAAGCCCGTTGTCTATCTACCTCAAAAGCGTTGTATTAAACCGATTAAAAAAAACTGAGTTTCTCAAATCGTTATTATTGCGGACTGTAACGTTGTACAATCGGCGCTCCTGCAAGTTCTTCCAAGTCAACAGCTTTAAACAAGCTCGTCCAATCTTTAGTCAATGTATCAGTGTCCGAACGAGTGCGGCGGAGTTCTGCTAAATTTGTAATCGTGTCGTACCAAAGATTATTAGCAGCATAGATCTTATACTCCTCTGATTTTGCACTCTTTAATTGCTGCTGAAGCTGGGGAGTTAGCGCCACTCGTTCCAGCCATGCGTCCACAAAAAAGTACTCAGGTTTTTTTTGCGGATCACCACAATAAACTCGGAAGAACCAGTGATATTTTAAGTTTTGCTTGAGAGCATATTGTGAATTTGGCGGTAAGCTAACACCTATAATGCCTGCTTTTGGTGGCAATGTTAGAGGAGTTCGATAAATATCATGACCTTGTTCATCCTGAAGGACAAACTCCCCAGAACTCAAGTTTGTGGGTAATTCAGGCAGATAAACCCAAAATGTTGGATACTCAGCAACTGTTGTTCCCAAGAACGATTTGTTATTTTTTTCTTCACCAGCTACTATAGCAGTCACAGGTTTTTTCAAGCTTGGACATCCATCACGACGACTTGTCCCTCCTCGCCGACGACCTTTGGGGTCACCGTTATCAGGAAATTTCTGGGCAAAAAGGTTTGGTGTGTGAGTGATTTTATTCTGGAATGATTGTTCTGGGTTTGCTTGCACTTGTGGTGGGTTATTCATAAGCCCAAGACTTAGCAAAAGGATACTACAAGCTAGTTGATAGTGTCTTTGAAGTAACTGATTTTTGCTCATATTCGAGAGTTCCAACGTTTTTTGCTGTTGCTAGCATGAGTGGACGCTAGTATCTTCAACACAACCGCACAAGACACTAATGCTAATGTTGAGGGGACGAGTGGAATCCACCCCGCTTGAGTAAATATACTAAAGCAGATACCAAAAAGTATCAACAGCGCTATGGCGATCGCTAATCCTATATGAAATGGCTGTAATATTCGCCAAGATATAATACCGCCCACCAATGACCAACCCCATATCCACAAGGCTTCCAACCATTGCGACCACCACCACATCAGAGGTCTACCATCCAAAACAGCATTGAGAATATGGCTGACCATGTGCGCTTGTAAAAATACGCCTGAGGTTTGCTTTTCTTCATCTGGGGCGTTAGCAGTGTATGGAGTTTCCCAATCATCAGGAGAACTGGAGGCGATGACGCCAATCAGAACGATGCGATTCTTCACTGACTTGTGCAATAACTCAGGAACAATCTCCTCATTCAGAAGTTCTTTGAGAGAGATTTTTTCCGCAATGTTAAGCAGAGAGGGTAAAGAACGATAATTGAGCAGGATTTGATATCCTGATGCATCCACTCCTTGGTAACCGCTTGTATGCGATTGTAAGCGCCGAAAAACAGTGCTTCCTATTTGCAAATTTTTCTCGGGATTAATATCCCATTTCATACCTTGTGCATTTAAGTAGTGCTGTGCTAGCTGAAAGCTCAAAGCATATTGTGCTGCACAAGGAGATTTTAAAGGAGGGGTTAATTGGACAAGTTGGCGACGAAGAACTCCATCTGTGTCAGCCACAAAATCACTAAAACTAATGCGTTCTTTTGAGACTTTAGGAGAAGCAGGAGTCCCATCAGGTGCACCATCATTAGGAGCAGAAACTTTGCACACTGTAAATATGCGCTTGTCTTGCTGCAAGACTTCGCTTAATTGTGGATAATTAGGATCAACGGGGAAATCACGATAAATATCTATACCAATAGTTGCTGGTTGATATTGCTTCAGTTTTTGCAAGAGTTGACTGAGTGCTTGGTCTGATAATGACCAACGCATATTCATTTTTTTGTTGATTTGATACTGAATATCCGCTTCATCAATAGTAACTATTAATAAACGCGGGTCTGGCTTTTCATTAGGCGATCGCAGATGCATTAAATAGTCATAAGAATGTAGTTCCCAAGGTTGTAGCATCCCCAAATGACGCACCCCCATAATACTGCTGGCTACTAGAACACTTGCTAGCAGAAGGGTAGAGAGACGCTTGGCTGCAAGAATTAAGCGATGTCTATCTAAGAGATTCTGCTTTATTGTTCTGGAAAAAGAATAGGTTTTATCGGATGCAGAACCTTGTTTAGTTTCTGAAATCGCTACTGAAGAGCCTACCCCTCGATTCCAAACCATCGGCGGTTCAGCAGGATTTTGGCAAATCACGGGTAACCAAGTGGCGCAGGGATATTCTCCTTCTAATCCTTGGAGTCTTTCTCGTGCAGAACGTACCGCAGTATACAAAGACTCTCCCTGTGAAAATTCAGTAAGAAAATACTTTAAAAATTCTTGAGCGATGACGTTCGGTACTGGCTCACGCATGACAATAACTTGAGGAATATGTAATTCCTGTAGCTGCTGTGCCAACCCCAAACCATCACAAGAGTTAAAAATCGCCAAATATAATCCACGACTGATAGCTTGCTTCAAACCATACTTTAATTGGTCAAGAGTAATTATGTCTTTATGATTGAGTTGTAGGGAACCTTTTTCTTGAGTGCAAGAACTATGGCCCGCAAAAAAAAGAATATCCCAATTTTGTTGCCATAGCTGGTTATTAAACTCGTCTAACGTTGGCTCTACTAAAAATTTAATTTCTGCACCCGTTAGTAAAATCTCTAAAAAAATTCTATCCTGACTAATATCAATTTCTTGAGTGTTACCAAATATTGCTAGTATTCTAATTGTAGACTTTAGATTTATTTGACTTTTTTGTCGCTTTTGATACTCGGATGCACTTAAGGCAACTTCTGCAAGAGGGTAATCGTCAAAGAAATTCCACAGATGCCAGGGTAATCGTCGCAATACACTGTCATTTGTTTCTACAATGAAGCGAATCTCCTCAGATGGTTGGAAATGTGTGCGTAATTGTTGTTCAATTTTGCGAAATTCTACCGAATTGAGCCATCGGTTTAAACAGTTGTAGACTTGCTTGCATAATTCGTGAATCTCTACTTCAGAAATGTTAGTAACGCTATCTTCTTCAATTTCAAATGTATCGTCAATGTCGTCAATTTCCTCGACACCAAGACGTAAAAACGGACGGTAATAAAAAGCAGAATAAAGTGATTTCCAATTGCGATAAAGTTCAGGAATTTCTGGTGCTGCGGGCAAGCTAGCACTAAATTTCATTCGATAGATATTCTCTTCTTCCCCAATATATGCTGTGACAACGGGAAAACCTTCATATAAATTTCCTTGACCCAAATTTAAAACTACCAACCTATTCATAGGTGTCTGAGACATTCGAGCAAAAAAGTGTAAACTTTTACAGCTATTAACATTGATTCGTTAAACTTCATTTAAATTTTCTAATATATACTCAGCCAAAAATGCTACTACTTTATTCCTGTAGCTTTATGTGTATAAAAAAGCATATACGGATTAACTTTCTGGCTTTTTTACCTTACGGATTACCCAGTTGCTGTAGTCTATGAAACCCGAGTCGAGCACTGGCTCACTTTTGGCGCTCCCTAAACAATACTAATTATGTGTCAGTGCTCTTATATTTTGCATTCATCCGTACAAACTGTGAACAATTTAAAATTCGCGCCAGAAAATTACGTCCTTTGTTTTTACTTTACTCGAAATCTCACGAATGGCAGCCCTGACTCTTAGTCATCTAATTGACATGTTAATTTGGTAGATACAAAATGTCAGTCATGAAGATGCCAGCAAATATCAAGCTAGTTACTATCAAACTTCACAACTCTTAAAAGATTCTACCTTAGTTCAATCTGAGAATATCATACAAGAGAGTGAACAAGATGACAATTTGCTTATAGACTAGACAAGTAACGATTGATCTCATAACAACTGAATTTCTAAATCATGAAAAAAATTATTCTCTACTACAGTAGGAGAACTTACGATTGCGAAATGAAGTAGATTGATTCATAATTCTTATCTTTAATGTGAAGATAGGAAAAAAAACTGATTGAGTGTGTAGCAAAGAGCATAGCCGCAAATAAAAAACAGAAGTCTTCTCCATGAGTAAATCAGTTGTTATTAACTTAGGAAGCGGTGATTTAAACAACGGATTCCCAAATGTTACTGCTCGATTATGGTCATCAGGAAAATCCCTTGCACAGCAATTTATTGGTAGCTTACCCCCAACACCATTTTTAGTACAATTATTACATAATTGGCAGTCAAATTATAAAAATATCTGTGGTCGCCAACAGTTGCGTTCTCTATTGATTGAAGAAGATGACGAACTAGAAATCGACGAAGACGGCCTCACAAATGTTTCCGTTGTCAGTTTTGACGATGTGTGCCAAAAATTACAGGAAAAGATTAACGAGTGGCTCAAGTCTAGTGGATTTCTGAATATAGAACGGCAACTGCGATCGCAACTACAACCCACAGAAGAAATTCGCGTCATTATTGAAACCGATGATAACTTAATACGGCGATTACCTTGGCATCGTTGGGACTTCTTTAATGATTATCCCAGAGCAGAAATGGCGCTTTCCCAAACAGAGTATAAATCTCGGGAATTATCAAAATTAAAATTACATAGAAAGAAAGTTAGAATTTTAGCAATTTTAGGTAATAGCCAAGGTATCGATTTAGACAAAGAAATCAAGTTTCTTAATAGTTTAGAAGATGCAGAAATAATTTTTATTGTCAACCCCTCTCGTCAAGAATTTAACAATCTTCTTTGGCAAAATGATGGCTGGGACATCCTTTTTTTTGCGGGTCATAGTCAAACAGAAGGTGCAACAGGCAAAATTTATATTAATGATAATAAAACTAATAACAGCTTAACAATTGAACAGTTAGAAGAAGCTCTCAAAGCTGCGATTGATAATGGGTTACAACTAGCACTATTCAACTCCTGTGATGGGTTAGGATTGGCTAATGCGCTGGAAAAATTGAGTATTCCGACAGTGATTGTCATGCGGGAGCCAGTGCCAAATCTAGTAGCACAGGAATTTTTTAAGTATTTTTTAGAATCTTTTGCAATTCAACGACTGTCTTTATATTTAGCAGTTCAACAAGCACGCAGAAAGTTGCAAGGTTTGGAAGATGATTTTCCGGGTGCTTCTTGGTTACCTGTGATTTGTCAAAATCCAGCCGTGGAACCGCCGAGTTGGCTAAATTTAGGCGGAGTTCCTCCGTGTCCTTATCGTGGGTTATTTGCTTTTCGCGAGGAAGATGCTCACCTGTTTTTTGGGCGGGAACATTTTACACACAACTTGGTGACGGCGAGCAAAAGAAAGCCGTTGGTGGCGGTGGTAGGTCCGAGTGGAAGTGGTAAGTCGAGTGTGGTGTTTGCTGGGTTGGTTGCTCAGTTACGCCAGGACTCATATACTGACTGGCAGATTGTCTCATTTCGTCCAGGTCATAATCCTTTTGACGCCTTAGCAGGAGCATTGACTTCTAGCGTTGGCGAGGCTTTATTGCTTCAGTGTCTTCAAAAAGGTAATTTAAATAACAATCAATATCCTAAATTAACTGGTCGTCGCCTGATTGAATTAGAACTAGAAATAGCACTGCAACAAGATCACAAAGTTTTATACAAAATTATTGAAGGTTTTGTCCGGCAAAACCCGAAAACTCGTCTGGTTATAATAGCAGACCAATTTGAAGAACTCTACACTCTTTGCTCACAAGAAGAACGCCAAGGTTTCTTAGATGCATTACTCCATGCAGTTCGGTTAGCTCCAGCATTTACTTTAGTTATGACCTTAAGGGCTGATTTTTACGGATATGCCCTTTCTTACAGACCTTTTAGTGATGCATTGCAAGGAGCAGTCCTCAATCTTGGTCCAATGAACCGTGAAGAATTGCGATCGGCGATTGAACAGCCAGCCGCACAAATGCAGGTGAGACTAGAAAAGGAGTTGACAAAAAAACTAATTAATGATGTTGGGGAGCAGTCAGGACGTTTACCATTGCTGGAGTTTGCTTTAACACAACTGTGGTCAAAACAGACAGATGGGTGGTTGACTCATGCAGGCTACGAGGAGATTGGCGGTGTCGAGGAGGCTTTGGCTATCCACGCCGAAGCAGTGTATGCTCAGCTTGATGAAGCAGACCGAAGTCGGGCGCAGCAAGTGTTCATGCAGTTAGTGGGTTTGGGGGAAGGAATCGAGGCTACGCGGAGATTGGCAACTCGTGATGAGGTGAAGTCAGAAAACTGGGATTTGGTGAGGCGCTTAGCTGATGCACGTCTTGTGGTAACCAACCGCAACGAGTTATCGGGTGAAGAAACGGTGGAAATCGTGCATGAGGCGCTGATTAGAAGCTGGGGACGCCTAGAAGGGTGGATACAAGTTGATGGTGAATTTCGCTATTGGCAAGAGCAGTTGCGATCGGCAATTCGTCAATGGGAAAGTAGCGGTAGAGATGAAGGAGCACTACTGCGTGGAAAGCCACTCTCCGATGCAGAATACTGGCAGAGCAAACGCATAGACGAACTGAGTACAGGAGAGAGACATTTCATACAGCTTTCTTTAGCATTGCGGGATAACGAGCTAAATAAGCAAAAGCATAGACGCCAAGTTACTATTTTAGGACTCACAGGTGGCTTAGTGGGAGCTTTAATGCTGGCTGGGGTAGCGTGGTGGCAATCCCATAAAGCAAGCGTCAGCGAGATCCAAGCTGTGACCAAATCTTCTGAAGCATTGTTTGCCTCGAATAACAGATTGGATGCGCTTATACAAGCAATTACAGCGAAGGAGAAATTAAAAACAATAGGTACGGTAGATGCAAATATCCAGGATCGGCTTGAATCAGCTCTAAAACAGGCAACTTATACGGTGGTTGAACATAACCGGCTGATAGGGCATAGCGATAAAGTTAACGCAGTCGCCTTCAGCCCCAATGGTCAGCTCATAGCCACAGCAAGTAGTGACAAAACAGTCAAACTCTGGAAGCAAGATGGTACTTTGCTTAACACTCTCGTTGGACATAGTGATAAAGTTTATGGAGTAGCGTTCAGTCCTCAAAGTAATATCATTGCCACGGCAAGTGGGGATAAGACAGTCAAACTCTGGAAAGCCAGCGATGGTGCTTTGCTGACTACTCTCAAAGGACATAGTGATAGAGTTTACGGAGTTGCGTTCAGTCCTCAAGGTAATATCATTGCCACAGCAAGTGTGGATAAGACAGTCAAACTCTGGAAAACTAGCGATGGTACTTTGGTTACTACTCTCAAGGGACATGGTGCTACAGTTTACGGAGTCGCTTTTAGTCCTGTTCGCGTAGCGTCCCCGCAGGGGTTTGGTCAAGTGATTGCCTCAGCAAGTTGGGACAATACAGTCAAACTGTGGAAGCTTGATGGTACTTTGGTTAACACTCTCATTGGACATAGCGATAAAGTGAATGCAGTCGCGTTCAGCCCAGATGGTCAACTGATTGCTACAGCAAGTTGGGACAAAACAGTCAAACTCTGGAAACGGGATGGCACTTTACTGACTACCCTTTCAGGACATAGCGATAGAGTTTACGGAGTTGCGTTCAGTCCTGATAGTGATACAATCGCCTCGGCTGGTTGGGACAAGACAGTCAAACTGTGGAAACGGGATGGCACTTTGCTGACTACCCTTTCTGGAAATAGCGATACTATTTGGGGGGTAGCGTTCAGCCCAGATGGTAAGACAATTGCTTCGGCAACTAGCGACAAAATAGTCAAACTCTGGAAGCGCGATAATATCTTGCTGACCAAGCTGAATGGTCATAGTGGTGGGGTTTATGGAGTCGCGTTCAGCCCCAAGGGTGAGATAATTGCCACAGCAGGTGACGACAACACGGTGAAACTCTGGAGAGCTAGCGACGGCACTCTGCTGACGACTTTAAAGGGACATAAGGCTGGAGTTTGGGCAGTAACGTTCAGTCCTGACGGTCAAACAATTGCCTCGGCAAGTAGCGACAAGACAATCAAACTCTGGAAGCGAGACGGCACTTTGTTGACTACCCTTAAGAATCATAGTGATGCGGTTAACGCAGTTGCGTTTAGCCCGGATGGTAAGATCATTGCCTCAGCAAGTGACGACAAAACGGTAAAACTACAGAAGCTAGATGGTGAGTCAGCGCTACAGGAGGGTATCCCTCGTACCGGCTCTGGCGAACCCCGCTCGCGTAGCGTGCCCTTTGGGCATAGGGGCACTTTGCTAACTACCTTGAGACATGATGATGAAGTTTGGGGAGTAACGTTTAGCCCAGATGGTCAGACAATTGCCTCAGCAAGTCGAGATAAAACGGTAAAGCTTTGGAAGCCAGATGGTACCTTGCTGACCACCCTTCCTACGGGACGCTACGCTAACAAAGGTCACAATAGCGGAGTTTTCGGAGTAGCGTTCAGTCCGGACAGTCAGACAATTGCTACGGGGAGTGAAGATAAAACGGTGAAACTGTGGAAGCGAGATGGCACTTTGCTGACTACCCTTCCTACGGAACGCTACGCTAACAAAGGTCACAATAGCGGAGTTCGGGGAGTAGCGTTCAGCCCCGACGGCAAAATGATTGCTTCAGCTAGTGACGACACAACGGTAAAATTCTGGAAACGAGATGGTACTTTGCTGACTACCCTCAACGCTCATAGGGCGATGGTTTGGAGAGTGGCGTTCAGTCCTGACGGTAAGACACTTGCTTCAACGAGTGACGACAAGACAGTGATTCTGTGGAATTTGGATCGTGTTCTAGATACAGATAAAGTCGTGAGCTACGCTTGCGATTGGGTCAAGGATTATCTGAGAACGAATGTACAGGTGCACCAGAACGTTAGCACGGCTCCTTTACAGGAGGCTCGCCGTTTCTGTAGTGGGGTTAAACCTCAATAGCTTCAAGCAACATGATTACATTTTCCGCATTTTTCTCTCCTTAGTGCATAAGTTAATTCTGCTTACACCTAATAAAGAGTGTAGAGGCAAAGCTCTGTTAGCTAAACTAACCTTCAGCTTTTTTGATAGAGCTTCATTCTACATAATCAAACTTTCTTCAATGCGTAAATCCTACGCTATTGTTGCAGTTTTGATGATCTTTTTGTGTAACTTTTTTGGAGAAAAATATGACTTTACTAGTTGGTAATCTTCCTTCTGAAGTAACTGAGGCAAATTTAAGAGAGCTTTTGAGAAAATTTGGCAGAGTCGGAAACATTGACATTTTTCCTGAAGCCAGTTTTGCAACAGTAGCAATTGAAGGCGAAGTAAATGAGGAGTCTGCTGTTGAAGAACTCAATGGCGTGGAAAACTTTGGGCAGATACTTAAATTTTTCAAATCAGATTTACCCGACCAAGTGGTAGGTGGAAGCCGCGATCCAAAGGGACCAGGAGGCTGAAGCAATCCCAAGTCAACCCCCACATTTTATGACGACCGAGGGGTAGCAGCGCTAAAGTACAATCCAAACAGAGCAGACCGAAAGATGAATTAGGGTTGGTATTTTAATTTAATTTTACTTGCAGCTCTATTCGCTTTTTCGCGAGCCTCTTGAATATCACTTCCTTTAGCCAAAGCGACTCCCATTCGGCGATAAGGATGGGCATTAGGTTTACCAAATAGCTTAATGTCCACATCTTTTTCTGATAGCGCTTCGGCTACACCTGTATAAGCAATAAAATCTGATTTTTCCGTAGCTAAAATAACAGCACTCGCTGAATAACCCAACTGTTCTATATGAGGAATTGGCAATCCTAAAATCGCTCTCAAGTGTAATTCAAATTCGTTAAGATTTTGCGAAATTAATGTCACCATTCCTGTATCATGAGGTCTAGGGGAAAGTTCCGAAAAAATGACTTCGTCCTTAGTGACAAAAAACTCAACACCAAAGATTCCTGCCCCTCCTAATGCATCGGTGACTTTTGTAGCGATTTCTTGGGCTTCAAGAATCATTTGTTCTGAAACTTCTGCTGGTTGCCAAGATTCTTGATAATCTCCTCTTTCTTGGCGATGTCCGATAGGAGAACAAAAAATTGTCGGTGCATTCCACTGCTTAATTGTTAGTAAAGTAATTTCTATCTCAAAATCAATGAATTCCTCGACAATCACCTTTTGACTGTCACCTCTGGAATTGGCGATCGCATAATTCCACGCCTTCTCAACCTCACTTTTTTCTTTAACTACAGATTGCCCTTTGCCAGAAGATGACATCACAGGTTTTACTACATTAGCAAACCCAATTTCATCAGAAACTGCAACCGACTCTTCTAAAGTTGTCGCATAACCATACTTAGCAGTGCGAATACCTAATTCTTTATGTGCTAGTTCTCTGATTCTGTCTCGGTTCATTGTATAGTTAGTCGCGGCTGCAGTTGGTATAACTGTAATTCCTCGGTGCTCAAATTCCAAAAGTTTTTCTGTTCTAATTGCTTCAATTTCTGGTATGATGAAATCAGGCTGATATTTGCTAACCACTGCTTCCAAATCATCAGCACTTAGCATAGAAATAACTTCCGAACAGTCAGCAACTTGCATAGCTGGAGCATTAGCATAGCGGTCAACAGCAATCACATAATTGCCAAACCGTTTAGCAGCAATAACAAACTCTTTGCCTAGTTCTCCAGAACCTAGCAACATTAATTTTTGGGGTAGTTTCATCGAATTATTCATTAATTTTTCCTATTTATTTACAATTTCAAAAACTTTCTTTACTTCTTTTATACCTTTGTACTTCGTTATTTTAATCATCTTCTTCCAAATACTTAAATATAGCACCGCGAAGCCGTAAATCTTGGCGCTGAATTTTTGTCAATCCAATTCCTTCTCCAAACTCACACTCCTCTACAAGAGCATTTAACCATATAGTTTCATTCAGAGTAGCACCGTTCAAATTAGCATTTCTCAAATCTGCGTTTGTAAAATTGGCAAATATGAGGTCTGCATTCACGAAAGTACTTCCTCGTAGGTTTGCACTTGATAAATTACCACGGATAAAGTTGACTTCATCTAAAATCAAGTAAGATAAGTCTGCTGCCATTAAATTAGGGAATTTCAGCTGACTGGGATTTTTCAAAAACCGCATGACACAGGCTATATTGGCTTCATTAAGGCACATCTTGGTTAAAAAATCATAGCGGGCTATTCCAAGTTGCTTAAGAATTTCTAGACGCTGTTGGGGATTTTGTTCTAAAAACTGAATAGCGCAACTACGCAAGTTTTGAGTAGGATTATGGAGCATAATCATCAAAATTTTGTAATCTTATCGATGTTTCAAATCTTTCTTGGCTAGTTCTTTTGTGCAGCTACTGAAAAGCTTTGCTATCATCAGTAGTGTGTTAGTTATAGCTCTAACATATAGCAATCCTAAATGAGTTGTAAAAATTATTTTTTGAACGAACCGCCAAGTCGCCTTAGCGTAGCGTGCGCCTTAGCGCATAGGACGCCAAGAAAAGAGAAAAGAGAGAATTTTACGAATGATTTAGGATTGCTATATTAGCAGATATTTATGTCAATACAGTTGCTGTTAGTCGTATTTAAGATCCCCCAACAGAGTTAAAAAGGGGGCTTAGTTCCCTCCTTTTTAAGGAGGGGTAGGGAGGATCAACCCTTAAGTGAACTGTATTGATACTTATGTAAAAATTCATCCGGGTAAGAATCAGTATAATTCGTAAAGTTAGGTAATTACAGAGTTTGTTATTACAGTCACTATGAAAGGAATAATCAAACCGTATCAAATGAAAGGTCGTGTACTAATAATAGTAATCTTGTTTGGCATTATTTCACTATTCTGCTTCAGCTTTTTCGCTAAAGTTGTGAGAGTAAAATTTGTCGAAATTGATTTTGTACTTAAAAGATTAGAAATTCAAAAAGAAGCACAGGTAGAAATTCCTTATACTATTGCGAAAGTTGATATACAAAGACGGTTAGGTTCTGATGTGAAGCCTGATCCGAGATGTTTATTTTGGGCAACAACTGAAGTAGGTCGAGGCTGGACTAATGATTCCGAAGACCGTGATTTTTTTATAGATTATTATATACCTCTAAATAAAAAAGCAATGATTTGTACAACACCAGCCCTAGCAGGGGCACTCATTGCTAAGCGTCACGATAAACCGCTTTTGTATAAAGTTTATCCAACAGAAGATGGTTTTCATGTTCGCATTGTTGAAGGTCTTTCAGAAGTAAGAGAACCTTGTAAAAACTGGACAGGGAATGTTGATTGTGCAGATCCTATATTGTCGCGACAGGGAGTTGTAAGGTATAAGCCCTAGAAGATAACACATGCAGCTTTCTCTCTACTGTGCTGCATTGAAAGCCATCTGCCAAAAATCTTTCTCGAATGTTGCAACTCTTAAAAAAACTTCTTGTGCTTGCTGATGAATATTTTCTGAAGCTGTTTGCAACACCTCATCAGCTTGATGTTCTAGAAGTTTTACATATTCAGTAAAACCTGCATTTCCCCATCTGTCTGCAAACTCTGTGTATGGTTCAACCATGACTCCAGGCAATTGCCAACCTTGATTGTATGCTAATTCAATTGCCCAAAATGCAGTTGCTTGTACTGGATAAGGCATTGTAGCAAGAGTGTGCATATATTCACAATATTGTATGCAGGTTGGTTGTTTTGCTACGTCGAGATTAAGCTCTCGTTGGGCTGCTTTTTCTTTAAACCAATTGAGTTCATCTTTCAGTGCTGCGAGTCCTGCTAGTATAACATCAAAATGATCTGGAGGTGCGATCGCCAACACTCGTCCCACCATGCGTGTGAAATCGACAACGAACAGATAATCTTGTACAAGCCATGTGTTAAATTGCTGGGAGTGAATTGTTCCTAATTTACACTGCTCAAGAAAGGTATGTACAGTTGCTTCGTGCCAAGTTTGAGTATGGTTTTGTAAGATTTGTTTGCAGGTCAGGTTCATTGTTAGTCTGTTTCTAAAATATACAATTAAGATTCAATCTCAGCTAATTCCATCCAACGTTCAGTCGCCTGATCAATTTCCTCCTTCAGGGTTTCCACCTGTTCATACAATTTTTGCACTTGAGAGTAGTTACCAGGAGGAAGATTCGCCATTGCTTTTTCTGCTTCTGCTTTTTCGGTTTCCATCTCGGCAATTTTACCTTCCAACTGCTCAAATTCTCGCTTTTGCCAATTAGATAATCTACGCCGTTTTTTCGTTTCGGTTTCTTTGGCAGATGTTGTCTGTAACGTCTCTGTATTTTTTGGCTTTTCTTTAGTGTTACTTATCTGTTGCTGCTGTGCTTCTTCTGCTTGTTTATAATCCAGATACACTGAATAATTTCCCGGATATTGTCGGATTTTTCCACCTTCTTCAAAGGCAAAAATCGTATCTACAGTGCGGTCTAGAAAATAGCGATCGTGAGAAACGACAATCACACAACCTGAAAAATCTTCTAAATATTCTTCAAGCACAGCTAATGTCTGTACATCTAAATCATTCGTGGGTTCATCTAATATTAAAACATTCGGCGCACTCATCAAAACCCGCAACAGAAATAAACGCCGTTTTTCACCACCAGATAGTTTATGAATTGGGGCATACTGTTGATTACCAGGAAACAGAAAACGCTCTAACATTTGGGAAGCAGTAATTCTTGTTCCATCGGCAATTTTGACAAATTCTCCTTCTTCTTTAATGTAATCAATCACTCGCTGATTCTCATTCAAGGCTGATTGTAATTCTTCGGAATGCTGGTTAAAATAACCAATGTGAATTGTACCACCAATTTCTACACTTCCTGAATCTGGATGAACACGTTCTGTGATCATATCTAGTAACGTAGACTTACCAGCGCCATTAGAACCGATAATACCAATACGGTCTTCTGGACTAAACTCGTAGGTAAAATCCTTAATTAAACTACGTCCGTTATAAGCTTTAGATGTATTATTTAGCTCAATAACTTTTTTGCCAATGCGACGACTGGGTGTAGAAATATCAACTTTACCCTGAGCTTGTTTAAACTCAGTTTCCTGCATACCGTGAACCCGTTCAATTCTCGCTTTTTGTTTCGTACTGCGAGCTTTTGGCCCTCGTTTTAGCCATTCTAACTCACGCCGCAAAACACCTTGATGTTTGCGTTGACTACTAATAGCAGATTCTTCTGCTAATGCTTTCTTTTCCAAATAATATGAATAGTTACCTGTGTAGGTATAAATGTCTCCTCGGTCGATTTCGATAATACGATTGGTTACCTTATCCAAAAAGTAGCGGTCGTGAGTAATAAGAAAGAGTGCGCCACGATAGCGATTTAAATAACTTTGTAACCACTCAACAGAATTAGCATCGAGATGGTTTGTCGGTTCATCCATCAACAACAACTCTGGTTCTGACAGCAAGGCTGTAGCTAAAGCAATGCGCTTGCGATAACCACCAGATAAAGTCCCAACAACAGCATGAAAATCTGTAATTCCTAACTTTGAAAGAATGATTTTAGCATTTGTTTCCAGTTCCCATGCACCAACTGAGTCCATACGCTGCATTACAGAAGAAAAACGCGCCATCAGTTGTTTATCTTCTGGTGTATGAGCTAATTTATCAGAAATTTCCTCGTACTCACGCACCAATTCCATTTGTTCGCCGCTGTCAGCGAAAACCTGCTCTAAGACTGTGCGATGTTCATCTAAATCTGGCTGCTGAGGCAAGTATACAATTTTAGCTCCTGAATTTGCTAAAACTTGACCACTGTCAATCGGTTCTAATCCGGCAATCATTTTTAATAAAGTTGATTTCCCAGAACCGTTAGTACCAATTAAGCCAACCTTATCAGTAGCATCCAAGCTAAAGCTAGCATCTTTCAAGACTTCCTTGATACCAAAATCTTTTTTAACAGATTGTAGGGTGATAAGACTCATATCAATTTAAGTTTGAGATTTGAACTGCAGACAAACACTGATAAACGCAGATAATTATCTATTTTATCAGCGTCTCTATGCGTGTATCTTCAGTTACAATTATAGAGTGTGCTATGGTCAAAGGTGAGCAATGCCTATCCTAGTATTAAACAAATAAATCAAGGGGCAAATGCCCGTACATTTCGTTAATTCCACTTTGAGAGTAAGACTGGCAAGAAACTAATACACCCCGATGATGTCCTGAGTAAGAATCCAGATGGCATATACCATTTTTGCCGTTTAATTTAATGTAAACTGGACCTTCAATCTCAGGTAAATTGCTTGGTGGTTCATAACCAAAAGCATAGGAATATGTTTTCATCGCTAGTATTCCTTCCTCTGACGTTTCAGCACAAATACCTAATATTTGGTAATCAGAAATCTTAGCTAGCAAAACTAAAGCTTGACAAGTTAAGGTTTTTTCTGATGGCTTGAGGTTGGGAGGAATGTCTACACAGTTAAATTTATTGAGAATCTTTTTGGCGTCTTGAATAGTGAGATTACTCTGATTATTGCTTGACATAATTTTTTTATTATTCCTTGATGTTCTCTATCTGCTTCTTAAGTAGGGTACACACCCTGATTCAGGGTGAAAATTGTGATTAATCTTGCAAATTAGCGAAATTAAAGAGAAATGGTACACTATTTTTTGTATCACCACTCATAACGAGGACTTTTGGCATCTGAGCACCTCCACTCTTCCAAGATTCGATCGCTTCTTTTTGCAGAACCAACTGCCCACCTTGAGCTTTTAAAGTTTCAGCTAAAAGTCTTTGAGCTTCCGCTTTTCCCTTAGCACGGTTGATCTCTGCTTGAGCCTCTTGTTCAGCTTCTCGGGCTATATACACAGCTCTTTGTGCTCTTTGCTCTGCAATTTGTTTTTCTTCAACTGCTTTGGCAAATTCTGGGGAAAATGTTAAATCAACCACACTGGTATCTAACACAATTATTCCATATTTATCTAAGCGTTGCCCCAATGCAGCATCAAAGTCTTCTTTCAACTCATTTCTTTTTGTAATCGCCTCCTCAACTGTTCTTTTAGCAGCTGCAATTTTAAAAGATTCTTGGGTTTGAGGTGCAATAATTTTGTTGACAATATTTTCTAATGTTCCTTGTGTCCTTCTAATATCAACAACTTGTATAGGATTAATACGAAAGTTAATAGCAAATCTGGCAGATAGAGTTTGCAAATCCTTGGTTGAACTTTCTCCTGGAACCTCAAACTTTTGCACAGTCAAATCATATACATCTACTCTGGAAATGAAGGGCGGTATAACGTGAATACCCTCGATTAATGCTCCATCTGTGGCTTTCCCCAAGATACTAAGTACTCCTGCTTGCCCTGGATTTATAATAATAAAGGAATTAAAGCTAAAAATGACAAGTATTGCTGCCACAATTCCTGCGACTACAGTTTGCCAATTCCCGAATGACTGATTTTTCAACTCGTTATCTCCTTTGCATTTTCAGACAAATCTTGTTAATAGTGATACCTTACTCCCCACCTTTCGTGAGACACTTGGTAGTTAATTGTGGTAAAATTTTAGATTCACGCATCTACAAACAACTGTGGTTAAGGTATCCAAATCTCATCGGGCATCAAAAAGACAGACAAGCGCAGTAGGTGATCCTCAGATATCGTCTCCAAGTAACCCCTTCATGCGGCTGTTAAATTACGGACACCAGTATCGTAAACTAATCTGGCTGGCGACGATTTGTTCTATCTTGAATAAACTTTTTGATTTAGCACCACCTGCGTTAATTGGCGTCGCGGTGGATGTGGTGGTAAAGCAGCAAAATTCTATCATCGCTCAATGGGGAGTGAAAGATGTTTTTGGGCAATTTTTTATTATTTCGTTCCTGACTGTAATCATCTGGATACTAGAATCGGTTTTTGAATACGCTTACGAAAGGCTTTGGCGTAATTTGGCACAGGACATTCAGCATGATTTGCGTCTGGATGCTTATGAACATTTGCAAGAGTTAGAACTCGCATATTTTGAAGAACGCAGTACAGGTGGTTTGATGTCTATTCTCAGTGATGATATCAACCAATTGGAACGTTTTTTAAATGGTGGGGCAAATGATATTCTCCAAGTTGTTACAACAGTTGTCATTATAGGTGGTGCTTTCTTTATTTTGGCTCCTAGTGTTGCCTGGATGGCAGTATTGCCGATACCATTTATTCTTTGGGGTTCGTTTGCTTTTCAAAAATTACTCGCACCTCGCTATGCTGATGTCAGAGAAAAGGTTGCTCTTCTCAACTCGCGTCTTGTGAATAATTTGAGCGGTATTACTACTATTAAAAGTTTTACCTCCGAAGATTACGAAATTTCACGTTTAACAAAAGAAAGTGAGGCATATCGCCGCAGTAACGCTAAAGCAATTAAACTTTCAGCTGCATTTGTTCCCTTAATCCGGATGTTGATTTTGGTGAGTTTTACAGCATTATTGCTGTTTGGGGGAATTGCAGCAGCGAATGGCAAAATATCTGTCGGTACATACAGTGTACTATTATTTCTCGTCCAGCGGTTACTCTGGCCTTTAACAAGATTAGGTGATACTTTTGACCAATATCAAAGAGCAATGGCTTCCACAAATCGAGTGATGAATTTGTTGGATACTCCTTTGGCGATTCATACGGGAGACACACATTTACCGACTGATACAGTACGTGGTGAAGTGGAGTTCAAAAATGTCACTTTTGCTTATAAAGATAGGTTACCAGTTGTGACAAATCTATCTTTGCAGGTTCAAGCAGGCAATACAATCGCTATTGTTGGTTCTACTGGTTCTGGCAAAAGCACTTTGGTAAAACTTCTATTGCGATTGTATGAAGTGCAATCAGGAACAATGACTCTTGATGGAATTGATATACAACAATTAGAACTACAGGATTTGCGCCGTTGTATTGGTTTGGTCAGTCAGGATGTTTTCTTATTTCACGGTAGTATAGCAGAAAATATTGCCTATGGCAGTTTTGATGCTTCAGATGATCAAATCATCACAGCCGCTAAAATCGCTGAAGCACACGAATTTATTCTGCAATTGCCTCAAGGATATGAGACCATAGTCGGCGAACGAGGACAAAAGTTATCTGGTGGACAACGACAGCGGATTGCTATTGCCCGCGCCATCTTAAAGAATCCACCAATTTTAATTTTAGATGAAGCGACATCAGCAGTCGATAATGAGACTGAGGCAGCAATTCAGCGATCGCTAGAACATATTACTGTCAATCGAACAACAATTGCGATCGCACACCGTCTTTCCACAATCCGCAATGCTTCACGTATCTATGTCATGGAATACGGACAATTTGTTGAATCAGGAACCCACCAAGAACTACTGGACAAAAGCGGAGTTTATGCGAGTCTGTGGCGCGTGCAGTCAGGTTTGAGGTAAACTTTTCAAAAATCCAAAAGATATCCAAAATATAAAGTTACTATGATGTTTGCTTCCACCCAATCTCAATCACCAAACGACGAGTGGCGTCGCCAGTTAAATAGATTCGTCAAAGAAAATCAACAGGAATTAGCAGCACTGTCTTGGGGTTTGTGGTTAGAAAATGGTGACGGCAAGGGTACGATTGGTATTGATTTGCAACCAACACCACACTTTGTTTATTGTCCCAAAGAAGCCATAGAACAATTCAATACCACAGTTGAGAACAGACTTCAGGAAATTTTAGGGATTGTGAAGCACCATAAACCAGAAGTAGAAGTTCTCATGCTCGCAATTGCTAAAGACCAAGTCAAGTTAATTTATTTTGAACCAGAACCTGCACCACCAAGTTGTTATGAACGAGTTGGTAAAGATGTAGATACTTTATTAGAACATTTGGAACAGGTTTTGAGCAAGCAGTTTAACGCTGAACAATCAGCCCAGTAATCAAATTACAACATTGGGAAAAATCAAGGTCAATCCATTTTGGATTTAGGATTTTAGATTTTGGATTAACTCCACCGGCTTTGGCTGCGCTCAGCCCAAGCTAAAAGTGCTCTGGTTGGAGCGGAGCGAAACGAAGCCTAGATTTTTAAATTTACGATTTTGGATTAATTCCGTCCTTCTTGGACGGGGCTTGTACCCTTCGGCAAAGCTCAGGGCAAGCCGAAAATCAACACCAAGTACCTCTGTCGGGAAACAAGGACTATGGCACAAAGTGCCACTTTGCGCGAACAGTATTGGCTCCCCAATCTAAAATTTCAAATCTCAAATCTAAAATTGTTTCGCTCAGAAAAAGGTTACTATATGGGAGAATTCCATCTAAAATCTGTAGTAACTGGAACCCAGTATCGATGGAGCACACATGAATCGGCTAATCGAGAGTGTCCACCAAGACCTACTTCCTCGGTTCCAAATTGAAAGCGTAGATCCCCACGACCCAGTCAAAGTCCGCCATGTGCCCAAACCCTGGCAACTTCTTGGGGCGGGGAACTATGCCGCAGTGGTTTATCACCCAGACTACCCTGAGTTTGTGGTAAAAATTTATGCACCCGGACGCCCCGGTTTTTCTGAGGAGGTAGAGGTCTACCGCCGCCTGGGTTCCCATCCTGCTTTCTCTGAGTGTCTGTATGCCAATGATGGCTTTTTAATCCTGAAGCGGTTGCATGGAGTTACTCTCTACGACTGTATGCAGCGTGGTCTACGGATACCGAAGCAGGTGATACACGACATTGACCAAGCTTTAGATTATGCCCGTAAGCGCGGTCTCCACCCCCATGATGTCCACGGACGTAATGTGATGATGTACAAAGGTAGGGGACTAGTTGTGGACATCTCGGACTTTCTGCATGAGGAGGCTTGCTCAAAGTGGGATGACCTGAAAAAGGGATACTACTGGCTGTACCGCCCCTTCCTCTCCCCGCTTGGGATACGGATACCCTACTTTGTCTTGGATGTTGTTCGCAGGAGTTATCGTTTCTTGATCCGCTTAGTTTCACGCCTAAAGCAACTCAAAAGCAGACGCTTTTAGCAGCACTAGTAATTTGCCAACCGAAAAATGCGCTTGTGAGGACTGGGGAAAGGAGAAAGGTTAAAGGCAAAGGGATTAAAAAACCTTGCCGCTTCGCCCCTAATCCCCACCCGACCATCCCCTTTTGGGCTTATTCTTTACCCCGCAGGCGTTCCCTTGGGGAACTACTAAAAGCCAGGACTTACGCACGGACAACGTAGCCATAATTGCGACCGCAGGGAAGCAATCGCAACCCATTGTTTTTAGTGGCCTGTGCGTAAGTCCTAAAAGCAAAAGCAAGAGTAATTATAACTAGTAAAGTGTTATATATAAAACCCACATTTATAAAAGTGCGGTTATGATTAATGAGTTTTTACGGTAGCAAAAATTACTTTTTATCCCAAAGAAGTTATATGCAATTGCACGGGCGGTGGTGAGCGAAGAGCAATCGCTATTTATACAAAAGCAACAGTTGGCACTTGTGACCTACTAGCTACGTCAACTATCTTGCTGTGCTAAGTCTGCTTTGGTTTTTCTGATGCAGTGACTTTATGCGCCGCTTTTAACGAACGACTACCAATTCATGGATTTCTTTAAGAACCACAAAAACTTGTAGGCTGGATCATGAGTAGATTGTATCACAAAAGTTACCAGTGGTGTGAGGTAGCTAATGTATTCAAGTATATGAAATTGCGTTTGATTCCTCAAGCTTGGTGGCGAATGTACAGATTACAACGTCATAAAGGACGAGTCCTCAAACGTCTTTCCCCATTGTTTTTTTTGGTATCATTTGTGACGGTACTACTATTAAACAGCCTTACCCCTGCCATCGCCCAAGAAGCAGCTCCCTCTGAAAGCATCCCGCAGCCACCCCGTCAGGAAATTCGTGGGGTTTGGATGACTAATAACGATTTTGACACCCTCAAGAATCGTGCCAAGGTACAGGATGCAATGAATCAACTCAGACGGCTGAACTTCAACACGATTTATCCTGTGGTGTGGAATTCTGGATATGTGATGTATCCCAGCGCGATCGCAAAAGGTGCAGGTATTCAGCCCTTTGTCTTACGAGGCTCAGATGGACATGATATTCTTGCAGATCTGATTGCCCAAGCACATCGCCAAAACTTGCTCGCAATTCCTTGGTTTGAGTTTGGCTTCATGGCTCCCCCAACGTCAGAACTGGCGTTGAATCATCCGGATTGGCTCACACAAAAACGGGATGGTAGCGAAACTTCGATTAGTGCAGCTGGTGAAGTTGCGTGGCTTAATCCCTTCCATCCAAAAGTGCAGCAGTTTATTACCGATCTCGTGCTGGAAATTGTCACTCAATATGATGTTGATGGCATTCAGTTTGACGATCATATGAGTTTGCCGTACGAATTTGGCTACGATAAATACACTGTTGCATTGTATAGTCAGGAAACTAAAAACAATCCCCCAGCTAATGCCCAAGATGCGGCATGGATGCGCTGGCGAGCAGATAAAATCACGGCGTTCATGGTACAACTCAATCAAGCTGTCAAAGCAAGAAAACCCAATGTGATTTTCTCTGTTTCCCCCAATTATTACGACTTTGCTTACAAGTTTCAACTACAAGATTGGCTCAGTTGGGTGCAGCAAAATATAGTCGATGAGCTGATTGTGCAAGTTTATCGTCCCAACCTTGCGAGTTTTACCACAACAATTTCTCGTCCAGAAATTCAACAAGTGCAGCAAATAATTCCAACTGGAATTGGTATTATGGCAGGATCCCAAAAAGGCTCAGTATCAATGCAGCAAATTTCATCCCAGGTACGGGCTGCTCAAGAACGTGGCTTGGGTGTGGCTTTCTTCTACTACCAAAGCCTCTGGAACTCTGCTCCAGAACCTGCCAAACATCGACAGGCTACATTTCAAACTCTTTTTTTGACTCCCGCACTCCGCGCTAGAGCCAGAATAGAATTACCTTTGAACACAACAAGTGCACAAGAACCGTAGCAATCCTAAATCATAAGCCGTTGCAGGCACGCTGCGCGCTCCGTGAACAACAAGATTCCCGACTCCTTTAAAAGTTGTTGGGAATCTCAACAGGCGCGATTTATGCGCAAAGCGCAGGGACTTTAACACAACTCAAATAGGACAGCTATTTTTCAAAAAAGGTGTAAAATTTAGAGATTAGCAACAGGTTAAAAAGCAATTTTGACTAGTAAAAGAAAATGTGTTAGGCGTTGACTTACAGTTACGCTTTTTACTCAAAACGATCATGAATACTCAACCTTTATTTTCTATCATTGTTCCTGTATATCAAACAGAACGCTTTCTGGAGCAATGCTTAAGATCTCTAAAAAATCAGTCTTTGAGAGATTTTGAGTGTATTGTAGTGAACGATGGCAGCAAAGGAACGAGAATAGAAGATTGGTACAGAGATCAGGATATTGATTGGAAATCGAAACTGAGTATAGTCAATATAGAAAATCAGTTTCAATGTAGGTATATCTTTAATCAGATTGTAGGTGATGACCTAAGATTTAAATATGTTGAACAATCTAACAAAGGTGTATCTGTAGCCCGCAACACTGCTATAAAATTAGCAACAGGTAAACATATTGTTTTTGTCGATTCAGATGACTGGATTTTACCCAATCATTTGGACAATATTGTTAATGTAATTGAAAAGCAAAAAAACCAGCCTAACTTCACTTTTAGTTTGATTACTAGAGCCTACAACACGGGACGCACAATTAAACGTCCGATTCCACGTAGTTTGAATTTAGCAAACCTAACTTATTCCCATTTCGCATGGTCTTGGAACAGCGTTTATAGCCTGGACTTTTTACAGAAGTACGGGTTGGTTTTTGACGAAAAGTTAGGTTATGGTGCTCAGAACTTTTCTGGGGCAGTATCGGTTAAAAAGGAGGATGTTCTTTTTAGCTATGATCATTTTTACGCTCTACATAGAGAGTATAACCTGAAACATGTAAGGTTTGTGGATTACTTACAGACATATATGTACAGGGATGTTGCTAAAGCTGAGAAAAAAGCTTTAGATGATATGCTAAATGGTGAGCAAGCCTTTCTAAGGTATCTGCACAATAAGTACGAAAATGAAGATATTCCTCGCTCAGCAAAAATTGCTCTAGCCTCTCAGTATCCTGGCTAACCAGAATACTGGGCAACGCAAGTTGTAGAAGACCTCAGCATAAGAAAATGTCTCAAAAGTTTTAAATAACTGATTTTAATAACGCAAGTTGCTTTAACATCAAACGAATTATTGCGACAAAAATAAAAGCCTCTGAAGTTTGCTGTAAAATTCCTGCTGCGCTGTCTCACCCTGGGCGGGTTTCCCGACTTGAGGCATGTGGCATGGGAAATAGAGGATTTTCCTTGTGGTACGAGGTCTTACACCCCTGCCCCAGAGGAAAACTGGGTAAGACCCCCACCAAATCTACAATTTGGTGGTTCTTAATTGGTGTTGGATCCTGTGCCCGCACCAATGACTCCCCCTACACCCTTATACCCTTATCCCCCTACACCCCTAGTTTTTGACTTTTTGCCTTCCCGACTTTTGCAAAAGGTTTAATGAAATTTCTTTGTTGCGAAAGTGCCTAAAAACAAGGGTTAAAGATTATTATCAGCCAAAATTGAGAACACAAACCTATAGAGATACTTCGTCATTCAATTGACATAAGGTCACACTACGCGATACATCATGATTCAAGGGTTACATGAGTTTCTCAAAATGCAAAGTTTTCTAAATTTTCGGTTGCATCACTACGAGGAGGGATAGACATGGATGCTAGTTTGATCATATCCAACATTTTGAATCCGCCAGTTCTGTTTTTCTTTTTAGGGATGACTGCTGTTTTTGTCAAGTCTGATCTGGAAATTCCTCCCCCTGCGCCTAAACTTCTTTCGCTTTATTTGCTGTTTGCGATTGGGTTTAAGGGGGGAGTAGAACTGATGAAAAGTGGAATCACGACTCAAGTGCTTCTGACACTGCTGGCAGCAGTGTTGATGGCTTGTGTTGTCCCGATTTACACTTTCTTTATTTTAAAGGTGAAGCTGGATGTTTACGATGCAGCAGCGATCGCCGCAACTTACGGCTCTATCAGTGCTGTCACCTTCATCACCGCGAGTGCCTTTCTAACTGAACTTGGCATTGCTTATGATGGCTACATGGTGGCAGCTCTTGCTCTGATGGAATCTCCAGCGATAATTGTTGGTCTTATCCTAGTAAATTTATTTACCGTTGAGAAAGGCAAGGCGCGAGAGTTTTCTTGGCCAGAAGTTTTACGAGATGCGTTTCTGAACAGTTCAGTGTTTCTACTAGTCGGTAGTGTTCTGATTGGATTCTTGACAGGAGAACGTGGTGGGAAAGTGTTGGAACCCTTTACTCAAGGATTGTTCTATGGAGTTCTGACCTTCTTTTTACTGGATATGGGATTGGTGGCTGCTAGAAGAATTAAAGATTTGCAAAAAACAGGATTTTTCCTGATCTCATTTGCAATCCTGATTCCAATACTGAATGCAGCTATTGGGTTAGCGATCGCCAAATTCCTTGGTATGTCCCAAGGAGATGCACTCTTGTTCTCCGTACTATGTGCCAGCGCCTCTTACATCGCTGTTCCAGCAGCCATGCGGTTGACTGTTCCGGAAGCGAATCCCAGCTTGTACGTTTCTACGGCTCTGGCAGTAACATTCCCCTTCAATATTATTGTGGGAATTCCGGTGTATTTGTACGTAATTAACCTGTTTTGGAGCTAATAATATGCACCTAGTTAAAAGGATAGAAATTATTGCTAACTCCTTTGAGCTTGGCAAAATTTTAGATCGTTTAGATAAGGCAGGTGTAAACGGTCATATTGTAATCCGAAATGTTGCTGGCAAAGGATTACGAGGAAGAGCGGAAGATTTAGACATGACGATGCTCGATAATGTTTACATCCTCGCGTTCTGTGCGCCTGAGGAAATAAAGCCTGTTGTAGAAAACATCAAACCTCTGCTGAATAAGTTTGGAGGCACCTGTTATATCTCCGATGTCATGGAGATTAGCTCTGTAAAATGTGTTGCGTCAATGTGAGGCAATCATGAACCCAATCAAGTGTTTCATCACTTAAAAATAGCCGGCATTACAACCCATCCTTAAAGAATAGAGATACGATAAGCTACTGTTTGAAAAAAAAATTTACTAACCATTAGAAAATGGAGAGATTTTTATCAACTGTTCAACCGATACACCAATACGATTCAGTTAAGAGTTGATCCTCCCTAGCCCACGCCAGTCGCTACAACGGAGGGAACCTCCGCAACGCGCTGGCTCTCCTTAAAAAGGAGGGAACTGAGCAAGCTTTTTTAGCTACGGTTTACACACATCTCGTTTAAAACCTCACGCTCGCTTGAATCGGCGCTAAAATCTTTCCCTCTCCTTGCTAAGGAGAGGGATGCCCGATAGGGCAGGGTGAGGTTCCGAACGCGAGTGCGTCTCGTAGAAGCGTAGTGAAGCAATCCCAGCCCTTGCGATTGCTGAGTCCCAAGGGGACACGCTGCGCGTTCGCTCTTAGCGTGCGCTTTGCGCTTACGCTTCACTCTGTTACGTATGCCCTCCGGGCACGCTGCGCTAACGCAACGACAAACACGTTTTTGCAAAATTGGGATGCTCCCCTGTGCAAGTGGTCTAAATCGGAAATCATATATCTTAATAAGAGATAAAGTTAATATATCTTGATGATTTTTTGTATGCTGATCGCACACCGTTTACATTAATAAAACTGAGAATATTCTACCCACCAAAGAAACGCCCCCAAAAACCCTTGTTTTCATTCTTTTCATTCTTATAATCCTCTAAGTTTTCAGGATACAGCGTACTGCTAGGATCGAGGCTAACAGCTGTTTCCAGTTGTGCGATCGCGTCATCGAGTTTACCTTGATAGGACAGCCCATTCCCCAGGTTATTGTGAACTTCTGCATAATTTGGGTCGATTTGCAAGGCATTACGGAGAGAGGCGAGCGCGTCATGGAGTTTGCCTTGATAGTACAGCGCAATCCCTAGGTTCTTGTGAGCGAGTACAGAGTTTTGCTCAAGGCTGAGGGCTGCTTTGTATTTGAGGACTGCTTCCTCAAACTTTTTATTTTCGCGTAAACGATCTGCTTCGTTGATCAGCCTTGTGACTTGATATTCGCGCTTTTCTAGCTCTTGTGCAGTGACTTGCTCTTCAATCAGGGTTACATCCTCATCCCTGAGTTTTAGCATCTGCTGATAATTCTTTAATCCTTCACGGCTGTGATCACTGAGTGGATACTCCCATTGCAGGACTTTGATTAATTCTTGCTCATATCGTCGTAACTTTTGCTGATACTCCTCCAGCGATACCTCCACCTTTTGAATAGTGACAACCTTTAGATATAAATCTCCCCGTTTATTGGTTATCGGGTTAAGTTTACCTTTACCTCGAATCCGCAGCTTCTTACCAGGACTAAAACCAGATGGAACAGTCACAGTAATTGAGCCATCCTCCAGCGCAATCTTCTTTTCTGTGCCGTAAGTCAATTCACCAATGCTCAGAGGGAGTTCTAGGGTCAGGTCAGTTTCAACTTGATTGCCAGACTGAGGTGAAGCTTTATCTGCTGGAGGTTTCAGAGCAAGAGGCTTTTCGTTTGCAGAACTTTGTTTGGGTGGTGAGTAATTCGAGCTAGCAACTAATCGCTTAACTTCCTCTCGAATTCCTTTAACAACTTCTAAGAATGCTTCATCTCGGTCAGTCCAGCTTTTTATTGGTTTACGATTACTAGGCAAGGGAGATAGTTTATCAATGGGAGCAGTGTCCCAATCCGCATAACGCAGTAACACTGGGATAACACTAGCTTTTCCTGCTGCATTTTGCTCTAAAGCTCGTGTAACTTCAACTGTCCAGTGATAATCTGAAGCAATAAAATCTGGACTCACCAACAACAGGATAAGCCCAGCTTGGTTGAGAGACTTATTAATTTCACCTTTGAATTCTTGCCCTGCGACGATTTTGCGATCGCTCCAACTAATAATAGTTTTTTCCCGCCGCAAAGACGTTAGATGCTTTTCTAACTCTTCGCGAAAGTCCTCATCCTTTTGGTGGTAAGAAATAAAAACTTCAATAGATGTCATAGGGGGCATTATTTATATATATTAAGATAACTACACAAGCTTTTGCTCGATTTCCTGAAGCTGTTGATCTAAACGAGTTAGTTCTGTTTCGCTTTCCTGAATTTGTTTCTCTAGCTTAAACTTTATCGCTGTATCTGTTTCAATCAAGTATGCTTGGCGCAGCTTACCTAATTTTGTGCTCACCAAATCATACTCTTGTTGCAGCAAATCTTTTTGTTGTTTCCATCTGCGACGTTGGCTATCTGTTAATCCACCGCTCGTTATTGCTGGTGTAGTCGTTTCAGAAGCGGTAGAAGAGGTTTTTGATTTCACCATATCTTCAACTACTCTGCGAATTCCTTGAGCAATATTTAAAAAAGCTTCATCTTTGTCTTGCCAAGTCGTTACAGCTTTGGCATTTTTAGGGAGTGCTTGCAGTTTGGCAAAAGGTGCATTTCTCCACTCTACTGGCTTGAGAATAATCGGAATCACCCGAGCTTCTCTTGCCTCATGTCGTTCCATTGCTCGCTGCATCTCAATATCGTAGCAGTAATCTGAAGCCAGAAAGTTAGCGCTCACCAGCAATAAAATGATATCCGCAGCGTTAAGATTATCATCGATCGCATTTGCCCATTCCCCACCAGCACTGATTTCCCGATCATGCCAAGCTTCAATCACTCCCTGACGTTTCATCATGCTCAGATGAGTTGCCAATTCGTCTCGCAAAACTTCATCTTTATGGGAGTAGGAAAAAAATACTTTCACTGGATTGGACATATTGTTTAAATCTACTGTCTTGTTGAGTTCATGTATATGAATATATCGGCTGAGTTCCCGAGATGAAAGCTTGACATAAAAGGGAGCATTCCAAATGTGTCACGACTTACGCACTTCAAACCCGAAACCTCGATCCCCCCTAGCTCCCTTCAAAAGACTACGGTGTACACACATCTCGCTTTTCACCTCACCCTCGCTTTTCACCTCACCCTCGCTTGAATCGGCGCTAAAATCTTTCCCTCTCCTTGCTAAGGAGAGGGATGCCCGACAGGGCAGGGTGAGGTGAGACCAGCGCTGCGGGAGGGTTTCCCTCCGGAGCCACTTCTGTGCGGAGAGCAGCGCCTTGCGGGGGTTCCCCCCGTTGTGGCGACTGCGGAGGATTGCCCCCGTTGAAGAATGTGGCGTCAGGCGACTGGCGAACCCGGAGGGTTCCGAACGCGAGTGCGTCTCGTAGAGAAGGAATTTTGATTAATTCGATGACTCAGATCTTGCACCTCGACCTGAGTACGCCTTGAACTAAAGTTCAAGGCTTATAGCCAAAGTCCGTTAAAACTGAGATCTTGCACCATTCTCAATTAGCCGTACTGCCAGCCATTAACGGCAAGATCTAAACCTTGTTGGCGAGCTAATTGTCGAAGTCGTTTCATCTGGAGTAATAA
>JAESGJ010000325.1_pt1 | contig 39380 bp, 39 predicted proteins | sample 9266241 | NCBI WGS metagenome assembly JAESGJ01 (sample SAMN14514841, study PRJNA621669) | algae metagenome | isolation source: Brasilonema octagenarum HA4186-MV1 and co-occurring heterotrophs from wet... | place: USA: Manoa Valley, Hawaii | collected 2009-07-20
CGCCGTCACCCGCCGCCTCCGAGCCCGAGCGCCTGCGCAAGCTCGCCGAGGCCGCCTTCGGCGAGACGAGAGCCCACACCCCCGCACACCGACCCGCACCCGCCCGCAAGGCCGCAAACGCGCGCGCGCAAGACGCAGGATGGGAAGAGTTCTGAACAAGGCGGGGCCGGTCGAGACTCGCCCGGACGAGTCTGACTGCAAGCCGCCGACGCCGATCAGCGCGCGTATCTCGTTTGAGAGCGTATGGATTGCAACTCGTTTGCGAGTGATCCGACTCGACACACTCTTTTCGTTAAGCAACTATGGGTTGCCGTTACGGCAATCCAGCCGTTTGGCGACGTGTTGCGGAGCGGTGCGTGGTGGATTGCGGCGCGATGGCGGTCGAGACGGCGTCGCGACCCGGCGACCAACATTCGAGCCTTCCCGTCGATATCGCCTTCCTGGCGCGCCATGGCATCTCGCCGGCGGCCCTGGAAGTCATTGCACAGGCTGCGGCGCGGTTGGGCGTTCCCGCGTCACGCCAGGCGATCGCGTCCGGCCTGATCGGCGAGACCGCGTTCTACCGCGCGCTTGCCGCCGAATGCGGACTGCCCTTCCATGCCGGGCCGCTGCGCATCCTGCCGGGCGGCGACCATAGCGCGATCCTGCGCGCCGGCCAGGCCGCCCTCGTGGCGGGCGCGGTCCGGCCGTTCCGCTTCGTGCTGGCGCCGGAAGACGCGGCCTTGCGGCGGATGCTCGAAACCGGGCTGCGCGGCCGGCCGGACATCTGCGTCGTCACACCGAGCGCGTTCGCGGCCGATCTGCGCCGGGCCAACGCCGTGAAGCTGGCGCATCGCATCGCTGGCCGCGATGAAGCAGGCCGGACCCGGATCGGGGCCTGGGACGGCTTCAGCCGTGGCCAGATGATGACGATGGGGGCAAGCGTCGTCGCGACGGCGGTCGGCGGCCTCGTCGCGCCGTTCGAGACCTTCTTCCTGATCGCGCTGCTGCTCGGACCGGTCTTCCTCGTCCTGATCTGGCTCAGGCTCGCCGCCGTGTTCGAACGCCCGCCGGGCGAGCGCGGGCTTCACCCGGGCTGGCGCATCGACGATGCCCGACTCCCGGTCTACACCGTCGCCGTGCCGCTGCGGCGCGAGGAAGCGGTTCTGCCGCAGCTCGTCGCGGCCTTGTCGGCGCTGGACTATCCGTCGGCCAAGCTCGAGATTCTGATCCTGGTCGAAGCCGACGACACGGTCACCCCCGCCGCGCTCGCGCAGCATGAACTGCCGCCGCGATTCCGCGTGCTGACCGTGCCACCGGGCAAGCCGCACACCAAGCCGCGCGCACTGAACCTCGCCTTGCTGGAGGCGCGCGGCAGCTTCTTCACCATGTATGACGCCGAGGACCTGCCCGATCCGCAGCAACTCCGGCTGGCGGCGGCGCGCTTCCTAGGCACCGCGCCGGAACTCGCCTGCCTGCAGGCGCGGCTGACGATCGACTATGCGGGGGAAGGCTGGCTCGCCGGCTTTTTCGCGCTCGAATATGCCGGCCTCTTCCATGTGCTGAATCCCAGCCTGCTGCATGAGGGTCTGCCGATCCTGCTCGGCGGCACCTCGAACCATTTCCGGATCGAGGCGCTGCGCACTGTGGGCGGCTGGGATGCCTGGAACGTGACGGAGGACGCCGATCTCGGCCTTCGCCTGCTCCGGGCCGGCTATCGCATGGCCGATCTGCCGTCGCGGACCCGCGAAGAGGCGCCGCTGCGCCTGCGGGCCTGGCTGAAGCAGCGCGCCCGCTGGATCAAGGGCTATATCCAGACCCTCGTCACCCATCTGCGCGAGCCCCGCGCGTTACTACGCCAGGCCGGGCCCGTGGCCGGCCTGACCTGCATCCTGCTCGTCTTCGGGACGGTGGTGACGGCCTTGTTCTACCCCCTCTTCGCGCTCGCACTGCTGGTCGCGCTATGGACCGAGACGTTCTGGCTGCTGCTCGATCGGGTCGGGCCGTTCTGGGCCGGGGTCTCGATCGCGGTCTCGCTGTTTGGATTGTTCGCCATCCTCCTCGCACCCGCTCTAGGCGCCGTCAGGCGCGGCGCGCCCGGCCTGCTGCGCTATGTGCCGCTGCTGCCGCTTTATCACGGCCTCGTCTCGGTCGCGGCCTGGCTCGCGCTCTACGAGTTCTTCGCCAGGCGCTACAGCTGGAACAAGACCATGCACGGCGCCGCGCGCCGCGACGCCGTCACAGCTGCTTCAGCCATTCCTGCGCCGCCTCGGCTGGCGGCCGCTCGCTGTTGAAGGCGCCGACGAAGCCGCCGCGCTTGTCCATCAGATAGACCAGCGCGGTGTGGTCCATGGTGTAGTCGCCGTCCTTGAGCGACACCTTCTTGGCATAGGCGCGATAGGCCTTGATCGTCGCTTCGACCGCGGCGCGGTCTCCGGTCAGGCCGATGATGCGCGGATCGAAGGAACCGAGATAGCTCTTCAGCACCTCCGGCGTGTCGCGCTCGGGGTCGACGCTGACGAAGAGCGCGCGCAGCTTGTCGCCCTTCGCACCGGCCGCACGCAGCGTCTCCGAGATCTCGAAGAGTTTCGTCGGGCAGATGTCGGGGCAATGGGTGAAGCCGAAGAAGATCAGGAACGGTGCGCCGCGCAGATCCGTGTCGCTCAGGCTCTTGCCGTCCTGCGTCGTCAGGGTGAACGGGCCGCCGACGCTGCTGGGGGCGCTCGAGCCGGCAGGCGGTGGCGCGAAGGTGACGAAAGCTGCGGTGGTGAGCGCGGCGGCGCCGAGCAGGAAGACGACGAGCGGCAGGATCAGGCGGCGGTTCACGAGAATTATCCGGGACGAGGCAGGGTTACGGTGCGCTCAGAAACAGGCGACGATGGCGGCGATGAGGCCGTCGGTGAACAGCCGGTCGCCCTCGCGCCACCACAGCAGGAGCCCGGCGGCGAGCAGACCGAGCACGCCGCCGCCGAGCAGCATAACGCCGCCGCGCGAGGGCGCCGCATGCTCGTTTTCGGCGGGGGATCCTGACTCCGACATGGCCTCATCCTAACCGCCATGGCGCGACCGCGGAAGCCGCAGGCTTGCCGCAGGGCGGCAGGCCTCGCGCACGGGCTGGAACGCGATTGTGAAGGGCGAGGGCGGCAAGGCTTCGGCTAAGCTCGGTCGATGAGTTCGGCCGGAGTGGCGGTGGCGATTGCGATGCCACGCATGCGATTGCGACGATGGAGGACCGGCAATGGCGCGGTCCTGGCGATGGGACTGGCGTGGCTCTGTCTCGCGGCGCCGGCGCAGGCCGCTGGCGATCGCGCTCTGGGTGAATACCTGTCCTCGACTTGTGCCGCCTGCCATCAGGCCAGCGGGCGACAGCTCGGCGGTATTCCCGCCGTCATCGGCCATCCGGTCGAGCAGTTCGTCGCCCTGATGAGCGCCTACCGGACCGGCGAGCGCGACAACGCGGTGATGCGGGCGGTCGCCGGCCGCCTGACGCCGGTCGAGATCGAGGCGCTCGCGGCCTATTATGGCGAGCTGCGGCCTCAGCCATGATCTGCCGCTGCGGCCAGGTCGACGAAACGAGCAGCAACGGAGTTCTCACGATGCAGACCAATCGCCGCTTGCTCCTTCTCGGAGGTCTCGCCGCCACCGGCATCGTCGGGCTCGGTGCGCCGGCCCTGCTCGGCCAGGCGAGGCCGCGCGTCGTCGTGATCGGCGGCGGTGCCGGCGGCGCGACCGCGGCGAAATACCTCGCCAGGGACGGCAAGGGCGCGCTCGCGGTGACGTTGGTCGAGGAGAACGAGGTCTACCAGACCTGTTTCCACTCCAATCTCTATATCGGTGGTTTCAAGAGCTATGACGAGCTCGTCCATCGCTATGACGCGCTCGCCGGTACCTATGGCGTCGCGCTCGTGCGCCAGCGCGCCGCCATGATCGACCGCGACAGGCGCGAGGTCGTCCTCGCCGACGGCGCCCGCCTGTCCTATGACCGGCTGGTCGTCTCGCCCGGCATCGACCTCAAATATGATTCGGTGCCGGGCTGGTCGAAGGCGGCCGAGGAGGCGATGCCGCATGGCTGGAAGCCCGGTCGCCAGACCCGGCTGGTCAAGGAGCGCCTCGACGCCGTGCCCAATGGCGGCGTGATCGTGATGATCGCTCCGCCGAACCCCTACCGCTGCCCGCCCGGCCCCTATGAGCGCGCCTCGATGTTCGCCCATGTCCTGAAGGCGGCCGGCAAGACCGACGCGCGGGTCATCATCCTCGATCCGAAGGAGGCCTTCTCCAAGCAGGGCGTGTTCCAGCCAGACTGGGAGAAGCGCTATGGCGGGATGATCGAATGGCTCGGGCCGAAGGTGCATGACGGCATCCGCTCGGTCGACCCGGCGACCGGCACGGTCGTCACCGGCTTCGAGACCTACAGGGATTGCGCCTTCGTCAACGTCATTCCGGCGCAGATGGCGGGCGAGATCGCGCGCGTTGCGGGGCTCGCGCCGGCCGGCGGCTTCTGCGCCATCGACGCGGCGACGATGAAGTCGAGCGTCGATCCCAACATCTTCGTGCTCGGCGATGCCTGCGTTGCTGGCGACATGCCGAAATCCGCTTTCGCGGCCAACAGCCAGGCCAAGGTCGCGGCGATGGTGATCCGTGGCGAACTCGTCGGCGCGGCGACCTTCCCAGCCCGCTACTTCAACACCTGCTGGTCGCTGGTCGACACCGACGACGCGATCAAGCTCGGCGGCGCCTACGAACCGAAGGACGGCAGGATCGCCGCGACCGAGACATTCATCTCGAAACCCGGCGAGAGCGACGAACTGCGCCGGCAGACCCAGGCCGAGAATCTCGGCTGGTATGCCGGGATGACGGCCGACATGTTCGGCTGAGCGAGCAGCGACGGGTCGGGATTGCCGGAATGGGCGATCGGGATCGGCCCGATTGGCTCGCGAGCTCTCCTACGCGATCGACTGCGTCGCATCGATCCGGTCAGACGGGCGTCGTCTGGGCGCTGATTCCAGACCTCGACGACATGTTCTTCCTCTTGCTCGTCTCGCAATAAGAGGTGACCGCCGGCGCCGGTTCTCGACCGCGTCGGGCGGCTCGATATCTTCCATGCCAATGCCGGCTTCCATGTCGGCGGCCCGGTCTGTGAGGGCGATCCCGATGCCTGGGACCGCAGGCCCGTCATCCTGCTGAAGAGCACCGGTCTCTGATTCAGGGTTTCATTGCGTGTCGTGCGGCTCAGTTTGCACCGGATTTGGCGGCCTGCACGGACGAACGAGCCGTTTCCACCGGCGCTAGGTCGAGGATCGGCTTGTCCTTCCACACGGTCCCAGCGATGGTCCGGTCGTAGCCGAGCTTGAATAGGGTCTGCATATAGTCGGTGTTGAAGGCGTCGGCCGGATCGTAGGGCACTTCCTTGTCGATATTGGCGAGGCGGAACTGGATACCGGCCTGCCTCGAGAAGCCGTAGCTCGCGATGATGCCGCTGCGGAGCTGCGCCTTCAGCATCGTCGCAAGGCCGCGCCCTCCGACCGACAGCGTGCCTTCGGGCGTGAGCTTGAACTCGGGCGCAAGCGTGTTGTTGACGACCACCCAGAGCTCGGCCTTGCCGATATTGGGTAGCAGTTTCGGGCTCGCGGCCGCGAGGATGCCCTCGGGAATCGTGAAGACCTGCGTCGCCGTCGCGCCGTCGGCGTGCAGCTCCTGGAAGCCGCGCCTATCGGCGACGACGTCGATCAGCACGGGCGGCAGGATCGCTGGAATGCTGGCTGATGCGATCAGCACGTCCTGAAACAGCTTCAGCGCATCGGGCCGGCCGCTCGCGGCGATCAGCCCCATGTTCCAGACCACCGGCCGCTGCGCGTCCATGTTCGTCGTCACCACGATCAGGCGACGGCCCTTTCGGTGTTCGGCGGCGACGGCGCGCAGCATGTCCTCGGTTGCGTATTGCTCGACGAGTTGGCGGAAGGCGCCGGCCTCGAACAGGCTCGTCCCGAGCAGCCCCGCCGGCAGGAACTTCATCTTGAAGATGTTGCTGGTGACGCCGCTGGTGTAGAGGTGGACGAGGTCCTTGTCGTAGGCCGGCCCGAGGAAGGCGAAGGGCGCGGTCAGCGCGCCGGTGCTGACGCCGCTGACGACATCGAATTGCGGCCGCGTGCCGAGCGCGCTCCAGCCGGCGAGCACGCCGGCCCCGAAGGCACCGGCGGAGCCACCGCCGGAGATGGCGAGGATCTGCAGGGATTTGCCCTTTGCCGGGCGCGGCCCGAGATTCTTGCGCTCGGCCTCGGCGAAGGTGCCGTCGCCCCAGATCCGCACATTCGGGAAGCCCGGGACCTCGGCGATGGCCTGGTCCTGCAGGGTGAACGGGATGCGCGGCGTCGAGGCGCAGGCCGTCAGTGCCAGGACGACGAACGGCAGGCAGAACCGACGCAGGATCGCCGCGGCGTTCAATGCACAGCCTTCGGTTCCGGCGTGCCCGCGGCCGTTTCGTCATGCCGTGCGCGCTCGTCCGGTTCCTTCAGTCTGAACCAGGCGACGTAGAGCGCCGGCAGGAAGAGCAGCGTCAGCACCGTGCCGACGATGATGCCGCCCATCATCGCGTAGGCCATCGGCCCCCAGAAGATCTCGCGGGCGATCGGGATCAGCGCCAGGCTCGCCGCAGCGGCGGTCAGCATGATCGGGCGCATCCGGTGCTGCGTCGCCTCGATCACCGCCGACCAGCCATCCATGCCCTCGGCCCGCAGATCCTCGATCTGGATCACCAGGATCACCGAATTGCGGATCAGGATGCCGATCAGGGCGAGCACGCCGAGGATCGCGACGAAACCGAGTGGGGCGCCGCTCGGCAGCAGCGCTGCGACGACGCCGATCAGCGCCAGCGGAGCGACGATGAAGACCATGAACAGGCGCTGGAAGCTCTGCAGCTGGATCATCAGGATCGTCGCCATGGTGAACAGCATCAGCGGCACCACGGCGATGATCGGTCCTTGGCCCTTGGCGCTCTCTTCGACCGCGCCGCCGACCACCACCTTGTAGCCGGCCGGCAGCGCCTCGATCATCGGCTTGAGTTCGGGGGCGAGCTGGGCGACGACCGTCGCCGGCTGCATCGGCCCGTTGATCGCGGCCTTGACCGTCAGCGTCGGGATGCGGCCGCGGCGCCAGACGATCGGCTGCTCGGATTCGTATCGGATGTTGGCGATCGCGGCGAGCGGTGCCGATTTGCCGCTGCTGGTCTGGACCTGCAGGTTCTGCAGCGTGTCGATCGAGGAGCGCTCAGTGTCGCGGGCGCGGCCGACGACATTGATCAGGTAGATCGAATCGCGCACCTGCGTCGCCGACGAGCCCCCGACGATGCTGTTCAGCGCGGTTGCGATCGTCTCGGAGGTGACGCCGAGCTGCGCCGCCTTGTCCTGCAAGACGTCGATCTTCACGACGCGGCCGGGCTCGTTCCAGTCATAGGCGATGTCGCCGAGATTGGCGTTCTTGCCGATGATGCCGGCGAGCTTCTGAGCCTGCGCCCGCACGCCGGCGATGTCGGGGCCGCTGATCCGGTACTGCACCGGCCGGCCGACCGGAGGGCCGATGTCGAGCAGGTGAACGAAGGCGTCGATGCCGACGAAATCGCGAGCGATCACCTGCTTCAGCTTGGCGCGCAGGCGCTCGCGTGCCTCGATGCTCTTGGTGACGATGATGATCTGGCCGAAATTCGGGCTCGCCGGCTGGACGTCGAAGGACAGCACGAAGCGCACCGCGCCCTGGCCGACATAGGACGACCAGTGGTCGATGTCGGCGTCGCCGACGAGGTTCTTCTCAAAGCGGTCCATCTGCGTCCGCGTCTCGGAGATCGCGGTGTTCTGCGGCGCCGTCCAGTCGATGATCAGCTCGGTGCGGTCGGAGGAGGGGAAGAACTGCTGTTGGACGAAGCGCATCCCGAAGAGCGACAGCGCGAAGAGCACGACGGTCGCGGCGATCGTCAGCCATTTCCAGCGCACGCAGCCGATCAGGAAGCGGTTGAAGGCGGTGGTGACGCGGCCTGGCTTGGCGTCGTGCTTCTTCATCGAGGCCGGCAGCATGGTGACGCCGAGCAGCGGCACGAACAGAACCGCCACGATCCACGAGACCAGGAGCGACACGGCGATTACGACGAAGAGCGTGAAGGTGAATTCGCCGGCATTGCTGTTGTTCAGCGCGACGGGGAAGAAGCTCACCACCGTCACCAGCGTTCCGGTCAGCATCGGGAAGGCGGTGTGGGTGTAGACATAGGTCGCGGCCTTCGGCAGCGGATCGCCGATCTCGAGGCGCGCCACCATCATCTCGACCGCGATCATCGCGTCGTCGACGAGCAGGCCGAGCGCGATGATCAGCGCGCCGAGCGAGATGCGCTGCAGCGAGATGCCGTAGAATTCCATGAAGACGAAGGTGATGGCGAGGACGAGCGGGATCGTCACCGCGACGACGAGGCCGGCCCGCACGCCGAGACTGACGAAGGAGACGATCAGCACGATGACGACCGCCTCGACCAGCGCCTTGACGAAGCCGCCGACCGCCTCCTTGACGATGTCGGGCTGGTCCGAGATCAGGTGGACGCCGACGCCGATCGGCAGCTCGCTCTCGATCTTGCGCATCTCGGCCTGCAGCGCCTCGCCGAACTGCGTCAGGTTGGCGTTCGGCTTCATCCCGATGGCGAGCCCTATCGCCGGTTGGCCGCCGACGCGGAACAGCGCCGTCGGCGGGTCGACATAGCCGCGGCTGATGGTGGCGACGTCGCCGAGCCTGAAGAAGCGGTCGTTGATGCGCAGGTTGATGGCGCGCAGGCTGTCCTCGGAGGTGAACTGGCCGCCCACCCGCATGCTGATGCGTTCGCCTGAAGCCTCGATCACGCCGGATGGGGAGATCGCGTTCTGCGCCTGCAGCGTGTCGGTGACCATCTTGGCGGTGATGCCGAGCGCGGCGATCTGGCGGGTCGAGAATTCGAGATAGATCACCTCGTCCTGGGCGCCGATCAGGTCGACCTTGCCGGCATTCGGCACGGTCAGGACACGGGCGCGGACCATCTCGACATAGTCGCGCAACTGGCGCTGGCTCAGGCCATCGGCGGTGAACCCATAGACGTTGCCGAAGACGTCGCCGAAATTGTCGTTGAAGGCGGGTCCGACGATGCCGCTCGGGAATTGCCCGCGGATGTCACCGATCATGTTGCGGATCTTGACCCAGATCGCCGGGATGTCCCTCGCCTTGGTCGTGTCCTTGAGATTGACGAAGATCGTGGTCCGGCCCGGCGCGTTCAGGCTCTTGGCGTAGTCGAAGGCATCGAGCTCTTCGAGCTTCTTCTCGATCCGGTCGGTGATCTGGCTGATCGTGTCCTCGACGGTGGCGCCCGGCCAGCTCGCCTGGATGATCATCGTCTTGATGGTGAAGTCGGGATCCTCGGCCCGGCCGAGATTGAAATAGGATGCGAGCCCGGCGATCGAGAACACGATCATGAAGTACCAGACCAGCGAGCGGTGATGCAGCGCCCAGTCCGAGAGGTTGAAGCTCTTCGCTTGGTCTTTCACTGGCTCGCTCACTTGCCCGCTCATTTGGCGGCCCTCTCGTCGAGCTTCACGACCTGGCCTTCCTTGAGGCTGTTGACGCCGGCGACGACGACGACCGCGCCGGCCTGAAGGCCGCTGGAGATGCGGGCGCCGCTGTCGTCGCGCCGGGCGATCTGGACCGGCGTCGTCCTGACCGTCTTCGCGATGGTATCGACGACCCAGACGCGCGTCGCGCCGTCGCGATCGAGCAGGGCCGAAGCCGGCAGATCGATGGTCGGGTCGGCGGCGGGCGCGCGCGGCACGGCCGAGATCGTGGCGCCGAGGCGGAAAGCGTCGCCGAATTCGTCGAGCGTGATCTTGACCCGGCGCGTGCGCGTCGAGGCGTCGGCCTGCGGCGCGATCTCCCTGACCTTGCCCGTCGTCCTGATCGCAGGGTCGGCCTGCAGTTCGATCGCGAAGGCCGCGCCCGGGCTTAGGCCGCGCGTTACCTCGTCCGGCAGGTCGACCACGGCGTCGCGGGCGTCGGTGCGCGCCAGCGTCATCACCTTCTTGCCCGGCGAGACGGTCTGGCCGATCTCGGCGTCGGTCGTGGTGACGACCCCGTCGAGATCGGAGCTCAGGGTCGCGTAGCTGCGCTGCTCGCGCGCCTTGGCGAGATTGGCCTCGGCCTGCTGCACGGATGCTGCCGACGCCTCGCGCGCCTGTTGCGCCGTGTCGAAATCGGCCTGGCTCGAAACCTGACGGCCGAGCAGGGTGCCGGCGCGCGCTTCCGCCGCCGTCGTGTTCGAGAGCTGCGAGCGCGCCTTGGCGAGATCGGCCTCGTTGGCGCGGACGGCGAGGTCGAGCACCAGCGGATCGAGCTGCGCGAGGGTCTGGCCTGGCTTGACCAGATCGCCGACATCGACATTGCGGGCGATGATGCGGCCGAGCACGCGGAAGCCGAGTTCGGTCTGGTAGCGCGGCTGGATCGTGCCGGCGAAGCTGATGAGCCGCTCGCTCGCGGGGTTGGCGACGGTCGTCAGGACGGGCCGCGGCGGCGGCGACGCCTTGGTCGTGTCCGTTTCGGATTTACAGCCGCCGAGAGCGACGAGGGCAGCAGTGGCGATCAGCGTCGAGGCCGTTCTCATTTCGGAGCCCCCGCCGGCGCCGGCTGCGGCGTCACGGCCTGCTCGGGCCGAAGCAACTGGGCCCCGGCGGTGACGACGAGTTCGCCCGTCTTCAGCCCGTCGCGGACCAGCAATTCGCCGCTGCGATAGCTCGCGACCGCGACCGGCCGGAGCGAGACGACCTTGCTCTGCTGGTCGACGACCCAGACCGCCGGCTTGTCGCCTTGCACGAAGAAGGCGGTCCAGGGCAGCACGACCATGTCCTGCGCCTGGAAGCGGCCGACGCCGGCGACCGCGGCGCCAAGCCCCATTTCCGGCGGAGGGTTCTCGATGCCGATCTTGACCCGGACCGTGCCCATCGCCGGATCGATCGTCGGCGCGACCTCGCGGACCTTGCCGCTCGCCTTGATCGCCGGATTCGACAACAGCGTGATCGCGATCGTGTCGTCGGCCGGGCGCTTCGTCAGCAACGTTTCGTAGATGTCGAAGACCGCGTCGCGCGCCCCGTCGCGTGCCACGGTGAAGATCGCCTGCGCCGCCTCGACGACCTGTCCGGTCTCGGCGTTGCGCGCGGTGACGACGCCTGCGGCGTCGGCGCGCAGCGTGGCGTAGCCGAGCTGCTCCTCCGCCGTCGCCAGCGTCGACTTCGCACTGACGAGCGAGGATTGCGCGGCCGTGAAGGCCTGGCTCGCATTGTCGAAATTGGCTTGCGTCGTGAAGCCGCTCGCCATCAGCGCCTTCTGCCGGTCGAAGGCGGCGCCGGCCTGGCGCAGTGTCGCCTCCGCCGCCTGGACGCCGGCGCGGGCCGAATTGACGTCGGCGGTCTGCTCCGTGGTCTCGAGCGTCGCCAGCACCTGGCCGGGTTCGACCCTGTCGCCGATCTCGACGCTGCGGCTCGCGATCCGCCCGGCCGAGCGGAAGGAGAGATCGCTCTGGACACGGGCCCGGATCTCGCCCGTCAGCGACACCGAGGAGAACTCCGGTCCGACGGCGACCGTCTGCGTCACGACCGACATGGGCGGACGGGCAGCCGGCTTCGGTGGCTCGCCGCAGGCGGTGAGACCCGTCGCGATGATGCCGGCGCCTGCCGATAAGGCGAAGCGGGACGTGGCTGAGCGATGTCGAAGGCAAGGATCCATGACCGCCTCGAACTGAACCGTACAGTTTACTTCGCCCACGCCTAGATGTCGTGGTCGGCTGGATGTGTCAAGCGCCCGGTCCGGACACTTTCATGATCGGCCTTTCGCCGCGGCAATGGTAGAGCATCGCGACACCCTAGGAGATCAGGCTTGAGACGCAAGGCTTCGACACCCGACAGGAGCAACCCCAAGGTCCGAAATCTCCTTGTGGCTGCCCAGGAGCTGTTTCTCGAACAAGGCTATGATGCTGTCACGATGGACATGGTCGTAGACCTCGCGCGCGTGTCGAAGGCGACGGCCTATGCCCATTTCGCCAGCAAGGAGTTGCTGTTCGCGACGGTGATGATCGACCTCACCGGACTCTCCGGCGACGAGATCTGGCGGCCGACCGAAGCGATCGGCGACATCGCGGTCGAGCTCGAACGTCTCGCGCGCAATTTCATGACGGCGTTCCTGACGAGGCAGGCGATCCTGTTCCGGCGGACGATCGTCAGCGCAGTGACGCGGTTCCCGTCGATCGGCGAAGCGGTCTATACCTCAGGCCCGAAGGTGATCGTCGAACGGACGGTCATGTTCATGACGGCCGCGAACGCCGCCGGCAAGCTCCATGTTCCCGACGCGGAATTGGCTGCGGACCAATTCCTCAGTCTCGTCCGCGGCTTCATCGACATAAAGGGCATGCTGTCGCAGGAACTCCCGAGCGACGACCAGATCGAGAAGCACATCGCCGCCGCGATCCGGATATTCCTGGTCCATTACGGGAATGATGGTGCAGCGGCAGGCCGCGGGTGAGCGTCGAGAACGTGCCGGCGTGCAGACCGGCCTATCGCCGCGAGGCGGGTTCGGCCGAACCTGCCGCGGCCGGCAACATCGGATCCCGGTCCGCGTCGGTCGGGGCCGATGCCGGTCGTCTCACAGCACCGACGACATGCCGCCGTCGACATAGATGATCTGGCCGTTGACGTAGTTCGAGGCCGCCGAGGCCAGGAACACCGCCGTTCCGATCAGCTCGTCCGGCCGCCCCCAGCGCCTGGCCGGGGTGCGGCCCTTGACCCAGGCATCGAAGGCCGGGTTGTCGATCAGGGCCTGGTTCATATCGGTGATCATGTAGCCCGGGCCGATCGCATTGGCCTGGATTCCGGCCTCCGCCCATTCCGCCGCCATGGCCCGGGTCAGCATCTTGATGCCGCCCTTGGCGACCGTATAGGGCGCGACCGTCGCACGCGCGAGCTCGCTGGTCAGCGAGCCGATGTTGACGATCTTGCCATGGCCGCGCGCGATCATCCGTTTGGCCGCCTCGCGCCCGATCATGAAAGCCGAGGTCAGGTTGGTGTCGATGACGCGCTGCCAGTCGGCGGTGGCGAGCTCGACCATCGGCTTGCGGAACTGGATGCCGGCATTGTTGACGAGGATGTCGACCGCGATGCCGGCGGCGTCGAAGCCTTCGAAAGCCGCCACGATCGCGGCCTCGTCGGTGACGTTGAACGGAGCGGGTTCGGCCTCGTGGCCCGCCGCGCGGAACTCGGCGACGGCCTCAATGACGCGCGCCGGATCGGTGCCGTTGATCAGGATGCGGGCGCCGGCGACCGCGAGCCCCTCGGCCATGGCGCGCCCGAGGCCGCGCGAGGAGCCGGTGACGAGTGCCGTCCTGCCGGACAGATCGAAGAGTGGGTTGCTCATCGGTTGGCGCTCACAGGCTGGTGCGGCGGACGGTCAGGTCCGAACGCTCGAACACCGCCGGGAGCAATTCGACGCCGAGGCCGAAGCCCTCCATCGGCAGGACATGGCCGTCCTCGATCACCGGCATCGTGTCCACCAACTCCTTGTACCAGCCGGTGTAGAAGGCCCGCACCGATTCCTGGATCAGCGTGTTCGGCTGGCTGAACGAGGCGTGGATCGCCGCGATGAAGCCGACCGGGCCGATGCAGTCATGCGGCGCGAAGGGGCGGTGATAGGTCTCGGCCATCGCCGCGATCTTGCGGCCTTCGGTTAACCCGCCGGTCCAGCACAGGTCGGCCATGACGATGTGCATGGCGTCGCGGTCGAGCATGTCCTTGTAAGGGAAGCGCGAGCCCAGCGTCTCGCTGGCGCAGACCGAGACCGTGGTCGAGCGCGCGAATTCGGCCAGCGCCTGCGGCGAGTTCATCCGGATCGGATCCTCGTACCAGGTCGGCTCGTACTGCTCGAGCACGCGGGCGATCTTGATCGCGGTCGGCAGGTTCCAGAGCGAATGCAGCTCGACCATGATCTCGATCTTGTCGCCGACCGCCTTGCGGATCTTCTCGAAGGGTTCGCAGGCCTTGCGCATCTGTTCGGGCGTGATGAACAGGCCCTGGTTCTCGATCGCGGCCGGATCGAACGGCCAGATCTTCATCGCGGTGATGCCGCTTTCGAGCAGGCTTTCGGCGACCGCGTCGGCGCGGTTCATGAAGCCGTCGAGATCCTCGTAGGGGCCGCTGGCGTCGCCCAGATTCCAGGTCGAGACCGGCTTGATGTTGTGCGAGCGGACATATTTATAGCCGGCGCAGGTGTTGTAGATGCGCTGCTTGTCGCGGCAGAGACCGCCCAGCATCTGATGAACCGGCTGGCCACAAACCTTGCCGAAGATGTCCCAGAGAGCGATGTCGACGGCAGAGGTCGCGCGGGATTCGACGCCGGTCGAGGCCTGCGCCATCGGCAGGTTCGTCATCTCCTTGTGCAGCGCCTCGATGTGCAGAGGGTTCTTGCCGAGCAACCGCATCGAGAGCGTGTCGTGCAGATGCGACTCGACCGCGCCGGCGCCGTAGAAGGTCTCGCCCAGTCCGACGATGCCCGCGTCGGTGTGGACGCGGACCCAGAGCACATTGGCGAACTCCTCGGTCCGCAGCGTCTCGATGGCGGTGATCTTCAAGGCCTGCCTCCCATGGCGGCTGGCGTTCTTCGCCGGCGCATCGCGCCGTGGAACGCCTTGTCGATTGCGGTTGCCCCGCGCTCCGGACGATGTCGGACGGCTGCAACGCGGCGACCTTAGGGGTGCTTGTAAAATATCACAACATGTTTATGGTTGCTCTGGAGACGGGACCTGATCAACGAGTTCCGCCATGGAGGACGACGCGACGTGGCCAAGCAGGCGACCCGGCCGAAGCTTGTCGATGCGACCGAACCGCGGCCGCGGCGGGCCAACCGCGTCAACCTGTTCGAGCTGGCCTATCAGCGCATCGAGGAACTGCTGATCAATTGCGAGCTGCGGCCCGGCCGCTTCCTCGCCATGCAGGACCTGCAGGACATGACCGGCTTCGGGCGGACGCCGGTCCACCACGCGGTCAACCGGCTCGCTGCGGACACGCTGATCGTCATCCGCCCGCGCCACGGCCTGCAGATCGCGCCGATCGACCTCGCCCGCGAGCGCGTTCTCCTGCATCTGCGCCGCGACATCGAGCGCTTCGTGATCCGGCTCGCGGCCGAGCGCGCCGGCCCCTCGCACCGCAACCAGATGCTGCACATGGAACGCCTGCTGCGCGACAGGCGCGCGGGGCTGACGCTGGCGGAGTTCAACACGCTCGACCGCCGTATCGACCAGATGGTGCTGGCGGCCGCGGGCGAGCCCTTTCTCGAGCACACGCTGCGGCCGCTGCACACGATCTTCCGGCGGATCGGCTTCATCCATCACACGCATATGACGCAGAAGACCGGCCTCGACGGCACGATCGACCACCATCTGGCCGTGCTCAATGCTGTCGCGACCCGGCACGCCGAGCGCGCGGTCGCGGCGTCCGACGCGCTGATCACCTTCGTCGACGGAATGTTCGACGAGATGGAGGCGCGCATCGACACTTCGCTGCTCGACTGCAGCGTCGAGCCCTTGCTCGGCGCCTGAACCGCAACCTGACCACGGCACGGAACGTCACCACGCCCATGCGCATCGTTTTCCACGGCGAGAACGCCGCTTCCTTCAGCGCCGGCTTCGCCGATCTCCTCGGCGGCGACGCCGATGTCCGCGTCCTGCCGGACATGCTCGGCGCCGCCGATGCACGCGCCTATGCCGAAGCCGAGGCCATCATCGGCGTGAAGTTCGACGGCGGACTGCCGCTCCCCTCGCAGCTCAGGCTGTTCCATGTGCCCGGCGCCGGTTACGACGCGGTCGACCTCGCTCTGCTGCCGGCCGGCGCCCAGGTCTGCAACTGCTTCGGCCATGAGCAGGCCATCGCCGAATATGTGATGAGCGCGCTGCTCGCCCGCGACATCCCGCTCGCCGACGCCGACCAGAAGCTGCGCCGGGGAGACTGGGCCTATTGGGCCGGCGCGCCGGAGCGCATCCATGGCGAGATCGCGGGCAAGACCATCGGCCTGCTCGGCTTCGGCCATATCGGCAAGGCGATCGCGCGCCGCGCGAAAGCCTTCGAGATGACCGTTCATGTCGCCAACCGCAGCCCGGTCGCGACCTCCGACCTCGTCGACCGCGCCTTCACGCTCGACCGGCTCGATGCGTTCTGGGGCTCGGCCGATGCGATCGTCGTCTCGGTCCCACTCACGCCGGAGACGAAAGGCCTCGTCGGCACCGCTGCCTTCGCCGCGATGCGCCGGGATGCGGTCGTCTTCAATGTTGGCCGTGGCCCGACGATCGACGAGGCGGCGCTGTACGCGGCCCTGAAGGACAATCGCATCGGCGGCGCGGTGATCGACACCTGGTATCGCTATCCGGGTCCTGCCGACGCCAATCCGTTGCCGGCATCATTGCCGTTCCACGAACTGCCCAATATCGTCATGACCCCGCACATGTCCGGTTGGACCAGCGGGACGATCTCGCGCCGCCAGAAGACCATCGCCGACAACATCGAACGCTGCTTTTCCGGCCAGCCACTGGTCAATCTCGTGCGGGAGGCGCGCCAGGCGTCATAAGCATCCGATCTTTCGACCTCCGACGAACCGGACGAACGAAGCCGGTCGTCAACACAGCGGATCATCCGCGCAGCAAGGGAAACGCCACCAATGAACCTGATGAAGCACCTCAAGATCGCCGGGACGCTGCTGGCGCTCGGCGCCGGCGTGCTGGCCGCAGGCACCGCCTCGGCCCAGACCGTCACCGACATCATCAAGCGCGGCTCGGTCAAGATCGGCGTGCTGATCGGCGCCCCGCCCTATGGCTCGGTCGATTCGCAGGGCAATCCAATCGGCTACGATGCCGACGTCATCGCGCTGATCGGCAAATATCTCGGCGTCAAGGTCGAGATGGTGCAGCTCACCCCGCCGGCCCGCATCCCGGCGCTGGAAGCCAACAAGGTCGACTTCCTCGTCGCGACGCTGGCGCCGACGCCCGAGCGCGCCAAGGCGGTGATGTTCTCGATCCCCTACAGCGCCTTCCAGACCGGCATCTACGCCAAGAAGAACGTGGCGATCAAAACCTGGGCCGATCTCAAGGGCAAGAAGGTCGGCGTCAACCGCGGGTCCAGCGTCGAGCGCGAATTCACCAGCCGCGAGAAGGAGCTGAACCTCACCATTCTGCGCTTCGAGGACGACGCCACTACGATGCAGGCGCTGTTCTCCGGCCAGGTCGAGGCGATCGCCGGCCCCGACGCCCAGGCCAACGCCGCCATGAAGGCGCGCGGTGAGACCGAGACCGAGCTGAAGTTCGTCTTCGGCGTGCAGCCCAATTCGATGACCATGCGCAAGGACGCCTACGAGCTGCGCCAGTGGCTCAACAACTTCATCTACTACGTCAAGCAGAACGGCGAGCTCGACGCGATCGCGCAGAAGTGGGTCGGCAACTCGCTGCCGCCGCTGCCGACCTTCTGATCCGACCTTCTGATCCGACCTGCTCGTTCGCCGGCGCGCATCCCGCGCCGGCGACCCCGGACCTCCCTGGCTGAAAGGGCACGCCGTTGCTCTTCCAAGACGTCATTTCCCGATGGCCGATGATCCTCAACGGGGTCCTGCTGACGATCGCCCTATCCTTCGTCGCGATCGGCCTCGGTCTCGTCCTCGCGACCCTGATGAGCGCGCTGCGCAGCCTCGCCGGCGCCTGGGCCGGCCATGTCGTCGACGCCTATGTCGAGCTGATACGCAACACGCCCTTCGTGGTCCAGCTCTTCATGATCTTCTTCGGCCTGCCGCAGATCGGCATCCGAATGAACGGACTTGAGGCCTCGATGCTGGCGATGACGCTGAACCTCGCCGCCTATGCGACCGAGATCATCCGGGCCGGCGTCGATTCGATCCACAAATCGCAGATCGAGGCGGGGCTGGCGCTGGCGATGAGCAAGCGCGAGGTCTTCCAGCACGTCGTGCTGAAGCCGGCCTTCGCCCGGGTCTGGCCGGCGCTGTCGAGCCAGTTCGTGCTGATGATGCTCGCCTCCAGCATCTGCTCCTTCGTCTCGGTGCAGGAGTTGTCGGGCACCGCCGCGATCATCGAGCAGGACACCTTCCGCAGCTTCGAGACCTACATCATCGTCACCGTGATCTACCTCGTGCTGGCGCTCTCGCTGAAGCTGTTCCTGAATTGGCTCGGCGGCCGAATCTTCCCGCAGGTCTCGGGCCTCGCCCGCGTCACCGACGCGCATGGGGAGGCCGCCTGATGCAGACCTTCGGCTGGCCCGAGGCCTATTTCATCTTGCGCTCGGCGAGCTGGACGCTGGCGCTGACCGCGATCGCCTTCGTCATCGGCGGCCTGTTCGGCGGTATCTTCGCGATCATGCGGCTGTCACGGATCAAGTGGCTTCGCCGCTTCGCCGCCGGCTACATTCTGGTGATCCAGTCGATTCCGGTGCTGATGGTGCTGTTCATGAGCTATTACGGACTCTCCGCCGTCGGCATCGAGCTGCCGCCCTTCCTCGCCGCTTCGGCGTCGCTGGCGATCTATGTCTCGGCCTATCTCGCCGAGATCTGGCGCGGCTCGATCGAATCCGTGCCGCGCCAGCAATGGGAGGCCTCGGCCTCGCTGGCGCTGACCACGCCGCAGCAATACCGCTACATCATCCTGCCGCAGGCGATCCGGATCTCGCTGCCCCCGACGGTCGGCTTTCTCGTCCAGCTCGTGAAGAACACCTCGATCGTTCAGGTCGTCGGCTTCGTCGACCTGATGCGCGCCGGCATGCTGGTCAACAACGCGACCTACCAGGCCTTCCAGATCTTCACGCTGGTCGGGGCGATCTATTTCGCAATCTGCTTCCCGCTGTCCCGGCTCAGCCGCCATCTCGAAAAGGTGATGAATGCCAGCCGTCCTCATTGACGACGTCCACAAGAAGTTCGGCGATCTCGAGGTCCTGAAGGGCGTCTCGCTCAGCGTTGAGGCCGGCCAGGTCGTCGCCCTGATCGGGCGCAGCGGCTCGGGGAAAAGCACGCTGCTGCGCTGCATCAACGGGCTCGAAGCCTTCCATGCCGGCAAGATCGAGGTCGCGGGGCATAAGCTCGACCAAGACCCCAAGCATCTGCGCGAACTGCGCAAGGATGTCGGCATCGTCTTCCAGAGCTACAACCTGTTTCCGCACCTCACCGTCGGCCAGAACATCATGCTGTCGCCGCGCATCACCCAGAACGTGCCGACCGCGCAGGCCGAGACGTTGGCACGCGAGGTCCTGGCCCAGGTCGGCCTCTCGGAGAAGTTCGACAGCTATCCCGACAATCTCTCCGGCGGCCAGCAGCAGCGCGTCGCGATCGCCCGTTCGCTGGCGATGCGGCCGAAGGTGATGCTGTTCGACGAGGTCACCTCGGCGCTCGATCCCGAACTCACCGGCGAGGTGCTGCTGGTGATGGAAAAACTCGCCAAGGGCGGCATGACCATGCTGCTCGTCACGCACGAGATGAACTTCGCTCGCAACGTCGCCAGCACGACGGTGTTCATGCACCAGGGCAGGATCTGGGAGAGCGGCCCCTCGAAGGACCTCTTCGCCAATCCGCAGACGCCTGAACTGCGCAATTTCGTCAGCGCCGGCGCGCATTGAGGGACAGTGCCGATCGCGGCGCCATCCGATCCAGCGGGCTGATCTCGAAGAGAAGATTGGAGCGGGCGATCGGGATCGAACCGACGACATTCAGCTTGGGAAATATAATGTCTGAATCCGATGAGCCCTTTCAAGGCCTTTAATCCGCAGTTTTCATATCATATTGGCGCAGATGGCCTATAATGCCCTTGCCATTTCTCAGTACCTTTGTAGCTCTTATGTAGCCGCGAGGGGATCATGCCGAAGAGAAGCTCGACGAGAATCACGAAGCGCATCGTCGACGCCTTGGCACCGGGCACCGATGTTTGGGACGCCGAGGTTCGCGGCTTCGGTGTTCGGTCCAACGCGAAGGGCAAGACCTATGTGCTGAAGACCGTCGTCAAGGGCCGGCAGCGTTGGATCACGATCGGAACACATGGGTCGCCATGGACACCCGATCTCGCCCGAAATGAAGCGATAAAGCTATTGGGGCAGATCGCTGCTGGCGCCGATCCAACGCAAGCGAGCTTCGATGAGCGCGTGACCGTGGCGGTTCTTTGCAAGCGCTATCTGGACAGCTACGCCGCGGTAAAAAAGAAGGCGTCCAGCGCGAAGCTCGATAAGGCCAACATCAACAACCACGTTTTGCCTCTGATCGGCGACCGACTGGTCGGCGATGTTCAAACGAGTGACATTGAGGCCCTCAAGACAGCCGTGCGAGACGGCAAAACGGCCCCCGACGACCGTGAGGCGCAACGCAAGGCACAAGGCGGTGGAATCGTCGTGCGGGGCGGCCCCGGTGCGGCAAACCGTGTTATGACGCTTCTCTCGACGATGATGAATTTAGCCGAACTCTGGTGCTTGCGGCCGAAAGCATCTAATCCGGTAAAAGGCGTAGCGCGGTATGCCGAGAAGCCAAATAAGCGCTATTTGACGGCCGACGAGTTTGAGCGGCTAGGGTCCGTGCTGGATAGGTTTGAGCGCGACGGTGACGAACAGCCGTCAGCGATCGCAGCCATTCGCCTGTTGATACACACGGGTGCTCGGCTAGGCGAAATCCTGAACGTGAAATGGGATCAAGTGCAGCTGGACCGATCCCGTCTTCTGCTGCCGGATTCGAAAACGGGTCCGAAAAACATCGCGCTTCCGGAGCCAGCGGTTGAGCTGCTTCGGTCAATCCCGCGCATGCATGGCAATCCGTATGTCATCGTCGGTGGCCGCGAAGGTCAGCATCTCGTCGACTTGCAGCGCCCCTGGCAGCGCATCCGCAAGGCCGCCGGGCTCGATGATGTCCGCATCCACGACCTGCGGCACAGCTTCGCGTCACTGGCGATCCAGAACGGCGTGTCCCTCAGCGTGATAGGAAGCTTGCTCGGCCACCGCAGTACCGAGACGACCAAGCGCTATGCGCATCTTGCCGACGACTACCTCCAGGCTGAGAGCGAGAAAATTGGCAGGCTCCTATCCACCGCTCTCAACGGCCGCCCCAAAAGTGGCCATACGGAAGAGGTGTGACATTCTGCCACATTAAGTCCCCCGGTCTGCTGCGGTGCCAGAATGCCTCTCAGAGCTCCTGAGATAAACGGACATAAAGAATCTCGGCGCGTCCGCTTCTACCCCGCCCAGCAGCGTCAATCTTATTAAAAAATCAATAAAACCAGTGACTTAGCCACTGGACATCTGGATGGCCCTAGACCATATGGCTCTCACCGCGGCAACGAGCGGCGGTTTTCACAAGCCATATTGAAAGGGCATTGCCATGGACTACCTGCTTTCGACGGACAGAGCCGCCAAATTTCTCTGCATCAGCGTCAAGACGCTTGAGGCCATGAGGCTGAAGGGCACTGGCCCCAATTTCGTCAAGCCTTCGCAACGGCGCGTTGCGTATCGACGCCGGGATCTAGAGGCCTTTGTCGACGGACGAGTTTATTCGTCAACTTCGGAGTACAGTCGGGACGATGTGGCTGCATAGGGCTCCTGAGTATTTGCAAGGTCACCGTAGTGCTCAAGTATCTCTGGTAAAAAGCTTCATCTAACGTACTTTTTTTGTTGAATTCTGCCGTAGCATTACGTATAATAAACAAATCGGCGGTGGAATTGTCTGCCACCGACTTTCAAAAAAGCGTAGTTTTTTGAATAAATAATGAGAAGGCTTTGGCCGATTCTCTGTTGGATCCAGGGTGAAAATCGAGAATTTTATAATTTCTGTGCTTGTTGCGAACGCAATAGGTATAACTTCGCATACAAATTTTCAAAATGGAGATTCAAAATAAAAAATTATACACAGAAAGAGTTAGCAAATTTCTTAAATGATGTCATAGAAAAAATCTATTATGGATATTGGCAGATAGACGAAACAAAATATCCGATATTAAATCATACAGTGGCTATCACATACCGTATTCCAAATTTTTACATGCCGAAAGAGCCTCTGACGTCTGGATTCTATCACTGGACACGCCAGATGATCAAACAGCTCGCGATCAAACATGGTGATCGAAAGTGGGTTTATGCGCGTCAGCCGGTTGGAATGTACGCCATGGATTACGAGGGATCGCGAACAGGAAAATTCGTCGACGGAAAAGTGGGACCTCACGTTCACGCATTGTTGGTGGTCCATCCAGAGCTCAAGGAAAGCGTCGAGTGGGAACTGGACGTCATGCAGACTGAAAACATGACCTTCAGAAAGAAAGAGAAGAAAAAGAAGACGATGTGGAAGAAATATATCGGCGAGAAAGATTTTAAGAAGCCAGAGATTCTGCACCTCAACCATCAGGAATTAGAACCGGTATATAAGTTTTACTGGGCACCGCATAACAAGATGACGACGATTGAACATACAGTCGGATATAATCTCAAAGGGATTATGCATCCCAAGGGGTACTGGTCGGGCCGTGAAGATCAATGGGGCGTCATTTTCCCTGATCCACAAATGCCAGTTGTAAATAAGCCAAACATAAAATAATTTAAGGAGATAGACATGAATAAATGCAATGATCAACATATAGATAAACTAGTTTACCCAGAAGGACTGCCAGAAAGACTGTACGCCAGCTTTTTCAATTCTTGGGACAACGATTTCAAGTTCAGCACCAAGCCAAAAAACATTCAGGCCATCATACATAGCTATACGGCCATTATCGTGTGGCCGTGTGGACCGTTTGGTACCAGGCGGCACAAACTGGATCGGTTTGCCGCCGTCTACACTGAGTTTTTGGACACCATTTATGAGACTTCCCCGCGAGGATGCGACTTCACGCTTGCATGGTGCGGCAGGCCTAATGGGATCGATCCAGACACGGTTCAAGCCATCACGATGATCCATCCGTTTCAGGCAGAGGCCTTCCACAAAATTGCGTTCGGGGACGCGGCTGAGGAGCTAGGCCTCTACATCGACTACATCCAGGACGAGGATAAGAAGTTGCCGATGGAGAGATGGCAGAACGTCGCCGCTTCGATCACTGCAGGGTCGGGTGCTGACGGTGTCGAGGGTAACATGCTCTTCATCACGACCAGGAACACGGTGCTGCCTCCGCCTGATTGGAAGCTTGTTGATCCGACTTGCCCGCTGGTCCGGCGCTTCGACTGACTGGATAAATGCTTGATGGCCCGAATGTCATTCCAAAAGAGTTCATTCGGGTCGCATCAAAACTATTTTCATATGTGTAAGAGGATAAAATGATTGCAACGAAGCTTTTTGATGAGGATGATATCATCCACATGAGTGGATTACCATTTGTGTTCTGCAATGGCGCAAAGAAATTGATAACAAATACCAGTTGTGATGTCGACAAACAATTGGAACATTTGTTTTTCAAACAGATTTACATACTGCAATATGATATAGAATTTATAGACGATGATTATCATTACGAAGAAATAATCGATATGTTGTCATTAATCTTTAAAGATGGCGACCGAGCAGATTTTATCAATGTGAACATCGCAGGGATGGCATTCCTAGACGACAGTAAGGAAGATTTTTTCACGGTCTACGCTTTGTTTGTCCTGAACAGCGGTCATGAATCCATGATTGATTATATCAAGCCTTCAAGCAGTGACATATATTCGCTCAAGGTCCGCAGGTGTGCCACTTCCTCTGGCGAAGCTGAGGAAGAGATTACATTCATGGATCTTCTCGCGAAGCGAGCGGCTGTCGACGGAAGACCCAAAGCTCTTGCCTTTGGCGCAACGGCTACCCTCTTCAGCTGAAGATATCTGCAGATAATGCTATGTGTAGGATAATGATCCTAATATGATGCAGCCCCAAGTGGAGGCGCATCATGCGAGTTTCACCAGAGATCGAGCGCATCAGATCGATCTCTCACGCCATCAAGACGATCTTCCGACACTGCTGGGTTCATCGGTTCGGCTGTCCGCCGGCCAGCGGCTTCCGACATGGTCCAGAGCATCACCTTCATCTGGTCGAGTTCGCCTGCCCTGGTGCCGATATCGACGAGCTGCGGTCCGGCTTCGAGATCGCGCATCGTGAGCTTTGCCAGCGGGCCTATGGCTTCGATGACGGAAAGCCGCACCATGTCGGGATCGGGCACGTCGCGCAGTCCCAGAATAACGCAGGGATAATCGTCAGGGCCCTTCTGCTCGTTCACCCAGCCGAAGTACCCGCGTTTTATCGAGCCGCCTCTACGATCATCTCAGGCGGTCCTACGGGGCTCTCGATCAGCCGATGCGATGCAGACCCCGGCGATCCGGACGCCGCCTATCGCTGGTTCGCTGAGGGCATCGCAGCGCAGGCAGGCATGCTGCAGTTCGACAAGGTCGACGATGCCGCCTGCAGTTTCGAGATCGAGCGGCAACCATCATGGGCCGGAGCGCCGCTGCCGAGCCGTTAACCGATGGTCGATCCGGACTTTCGGCTCGGGGCGGCAAGGTAAGCTGGTCGCAAGCGGCGACTACCGTGCACGGCGAGCCGGGCACCTTGATGAAGCAGGCGGCTGCGCCGGAGCCTAGAACGAGCTTAGCCGGTCAGCGCGGACTAGACCGCTTTCAGAAAATCGAAGTGCCCGGCAGTCCGCTACGGACACGATCTGGCGCGGTGACAGGGCGAGATGCCTTAGTCAGTCCATCGAGGAAGCGGCCGTGCCCGACGACGTCTTCATGTTCAACTCGCCGGAGACCCTGATACGGATCGAACACGACAAAGCCTTCGCAGACGAGATGAGGTCGGTAAGCGCCGCCATTCGCCAAGCGGTCCATGGCCTACAGGTCGGACGGTACTCGACGTTCGAAGAGGCGATGGAGGCGATCTGCGGTTTTCGCCCGGTGATGATTGAAAGTTCCTCCGCCTGTGAGCCAGATTGGAGTAGCGTGACCATACGTCACGATGCGGTTCCATTGTGCGATGCGGAGGAAAAGCCTGATGGTTGATTGGGATCGGATCGAAAATTTCCTCGGCTACGGGAGACGCGATGCTCCGGTGGTGTTTGTCGGCATGGAGGAAGGTGGCCATGGCGCAAATGAGCCCGAGAAACTGCTCGCCGATCTTGTGAAGCGGTCCGCTTTCAAGGAGATTGAGTCCTATGCCGGCCATAACGGCGCCGTGCAACGGACCTGGAGAGTAGCCTGCTATCTGATGTTGAGACGCATGGGCATCGAAGCGCCCACGGTCGCAGAGTTGATCGCCTACCAAGACGGGAAGTTCGCCAAGCCTGAAGGCGACACGCTGATAACGGAACTGATGCCTTACCCGAACAAAAAGCTCAGCGATTGGCCTGACATCTACAAGGCGCGCGAGACCCGCCAACAGTACTTCGAGAGGCTGCTGCCGATCCGCACGAAACTGATCCGGGACCTACTGGCATCAAGCGATCGCGAGTTGATCATCGTCTATGGAAAGGGGCATTGGAAATCCTACGCCGGCATCTTTGACATCGATCTCAGGGGTAATGGCCCTGCGAACTTCATCAAACGTCATTGGCGGGGTGCCCAGGTCATCTTCTGCCCGCATTTCGTGTCGAGGGCATTCAACGCGAACACCAGCCTTTCAGACTTTGCTCGCTTCGCGCTCGACGGATAGGGCGGCGTATCTGGGCAACGGAACAGGCCACCGAGGCTACAAGCGCTAGCCGAACGGTGTTCGAGATCACATGATGGGAGTGAAATCCTATCGTGGTGACGCGTGATCGATCCGGACTTTCGGCTCAGCGACGATGACGACGCCTGGCTTGATCTCTACGAGGCCTATCTCGCTCACTGGCTCGGGGTGTTTCATCAGCCCGCGAGTTCGTCCGGGGAACTGGCGCAGCATCTCTTCATCATCGAGTTCGCACTGCCGGGAACTGACGCTGCAGAACTACTGCAAGCGTTCCAGAACGAGTTTCAGGCGCTGTCTCGGAGATTGGCTGCCGGCGATCATCTGTTCGGCCTGGCATACCTTTTAGAGCGGTCTGGGGGCCTCTCCGTTTGCGCGGTCGTGCTTGTTCATCCCGATGCAAAAGCCAGGTTCGAAGCCGGCGCCTCTGGTGCCATGCTTGATCGCAGCCGCATTAGCATACGAAGGTCGGAAGTCGACGTCTCCTATCCGGAAACACCGTGGAGGTGGCTGATCGACGAACTCCGCAAAGCCATAGACGTCGCCGCCGGCATATACCGAATGCCTGTCGTCCTAGGCCTTTAGATCGTCAGGCCCGAAATCTGAAAGCCTAGCCTCAGTCCGAGGTCAAACTGTCGTGCTCGGCGGAAGACGCTACTGCCAACCGTCCAGATGCAGACTTTCATCGATATGGCATTCCTCCGCCAACATCGTATGCTCACCCTAGGGTAGAGGGCTGACGATGCGTTTCGTTTTAGTGTGTATCGCATCATTCTATGTTGCTGACGCGCATGCGCAGGAGCCGCAAGCACGACGCCAACTGTTGCCGACGGTCAGAGCTGCAACCGACTGCGCTAGTCGCGCAATCGCGCTGCGGGGTATCGCTGCGTCTGCGACTGACGAGATTCTTCGGGACGCGGCACGACAGGCATTCGGCGCGCAATGTCAGGTCGAAGGCCAGCGCCTTGTCGCGGAGCACGACCGGCTATATGGCCCCGGCACTGGCCGGTCATTCGTCGATGGCGCGTATTTTTCTGATTTTCCGCGCGCAGCTCGTATTCGAATGGCGGGATTAGCAGGCCAAGGTCAACCTGCCGCAAAGCCTGCTCGGTGCCCTGAGATGCTCGAGATTTACGAGGTCCAGGATGCAGGTCGAGAGTTCGCGGAAATCGAAAGAATCGAGCTGACACAGAACCCGAAATCAGATGCCGAGCTCATCGCAAGCTTCACCGCCCGCATGGACAATCGTCTCCGTCAAGCACGACACGTCATGGCTACAAGCGTGCTCCAGGAGTTTCGACGACTGCCGCCTAGCAGCCTCGAAAGCTGCTTTCCGACGTTGAGCCCAGTTTTGTTCCAAGCGAGGGCAATCGCTCTACAACGGGAAGAGCAGCGTCGTGAAGCAGAGCGCCAGCGGGAGGAAGCGGAACGTCAACGTGCCGAATTTGAATGGCGCAGGGCGGAAGAACAGCGGATCGCTGATGAAAGGCGCGCTGAGGAGCTAAGGCTGGCCGAACTGCGCCGCGCCGAGTTTCAGCGCGCAGAAGAGGAACGAAGGCGCATTCAGAAAGAGGAGGCAGACCGCAAACGAGCGGAAGCCCAGCGAGTCGAGGAAGAACAGCAGCGCGAGGCTCGACGCCCGGCCAATGTGTTGAAGCGCCTTTATGCTCAATATGCATATGTCAAGCAATGCTACGAGTTTCGCAACGGCTATGTGAGTATTTTCGTATCCGACAACGAATTTACGCGCGCAAGGACCGCTATTAAAGCAATAGAGACAAAGCTGAAATCGATCGATTCTGCGATCAATACAGATTTCATTTGGGCCGAAGCGGCTTCAGCGATCAGCATCGTCCCGGAGCGGGGCAGTTGCCAAGTCGCCTTGCAAAGCCTGATGAGCGCATTTCAAGAGATTGCGCCAGATGCCGCAGCACCCAAGAAAGATTTTTGAGGCGGAAGCCGTAGTGATCTCGGTCGTCAGGGCCGAAATCTGAAAGCAGAGCGGCCATCCGCCTCACGAACCGAAACCTTCACGGCGAACGGCAGCTCCTTGTCAGCCGCGATCCGGACCATAAGCAATCGGATCGCGTCTGAGATCGACAGGCCCATCGCATCAAGCGCCACCACGGCTTCATCCCGCGTCGCCGTATCGATTCTCGCTCGAACCACGCTGCCAGCCGCCATGAGGCCCTCCATAAACCGATTGGCGGCTACAGCCTCGGCAGAACAAGCTCAACCCGACATAATCGATGCAACGCGCCAATTGCTGACATTTGGTCATTGCCCATTAGCTGACATCCGCGTCGCGCCGATGTCAGCCATACCCGCAGCCGTCCACCAGTAGCCACTCGAACGAGATGACCTTAGGGAAGCCCGGCGCCCCAACACACTTGGAGATGTAGACGTAGCCAAGCATGAATCGGCGGTGAGGCAATCCACGCCGCGCCGATGCACCGCATCTTGGAACAACATGGGTTGAAACGCCGCGGTTCCCCCCGAGCTAGGTTCCGAGCCTGTCAGCTATCGGATCACCGAGAGGTAAACGACATAAGAGCCAAAACCGAGAAGGCACAGCCCGGGGAAAAATCGGAGCAAACGATGCCAGAAAGCGGCGAAGGAATAGGAGATCGAGGGCTCGTCGACGACATGCTTCAGCAGTAATGTGCCCATCGCCACGATCAGGGTGCCCGAGAGAGTTGCCAATGGGGTGGAGATTATTCCATTAAGTTCGGCTATGGTTAGGGCCATCTCGACTCCCGGGTGAGTTACATCAAATGCAGCTTCCGCGCCACCAAGGCTACGCGAAAACACGCGAGGAAGCACTCGAACGATCCAAGGCCCATCGAACCGTAGACCCTTTTCCGGAACTGCCTGCCGCTCTTTTGTCTTCTGAGCACATCCAAGCGTACGTGCGTCAAACGGGTATGCTCTACCCTTTCTTCCCGAGGCCTGACGGGCCTTTGAAAGCCGCGTCTTACGAAATCAATCCGGGCGGCAGCTTTATATATTGGGACCCCAAAACAAGAAAAAAAATCATAAATGCCGTTGGCGAAAATACTCCGCTTGTACTGCCGGCTAATTCAATTACTTTTGTTGAATTGCAATCGGAGTTTTTCCTTCCCGATTATATCGCTGTCCGGTTTAACCTTAGAATACAACATGTGCACCGTGGAATATTGTTGGGCACCGGGCCGCTAGTCGATCCCGGATTCAGCGGCAGGCTCCTTGTCCCTCTTCATAATTTAACGTCCGATGAATACAAGATCAATGCTACAGACGGACTTATCTGGATTGAGTTCACGAAGACATCGCGCGGAAAAATAATTGAACGCGGAGACGGTTGGGAAGACCAATTCATTGCTACTGATCAAGCTAAAACTAATCGCTCTGTGGAAGTTTACTTCGAGAAGGCGAATCGAAACAATCCCATACAAAGCTCCCTGCAGCAATCGGTCGAGGAAATAAAAGTCAGAGTAAAATCCGCTGAAAGCGCCGCGAAAAACTCCAAGAACTACTTGGTTACAATATTAGGCGTAGGTCTAATATCAATTCTTGGCGCGGCAGTGAGTATTGTCTCGTTCTTCGAGACGGTGAAGGGCACTCATTTTTCGGTTATGGGTAATGTCAACGAAGCGAGGCATAATGCTGCCGATGCAAAGGCGGATGCCAAGGTCGCGACTTCCGAAATTAAGCAGTTGACGGAAAACTACAAAGAATCGTCGTCCAGCACCGCCGCGCAGGCGAAAACCCTCGCTGCCCAGCTGACAGAAGCCAACGAACGCATCTCACGCTTGGAGAATGAAATTCGCCGGCTATCGGCAAGGCCGCCTCGTCGTGCGGGTAGGTGAGTGGACGAATGGTTTTTGTAACGCAGGATGGTGCCGATAGCTCTATGAACTATGGGCAAAACTTTGCGCGGCTTTTCCGGACACGCTCGCATTCCGGTCCAAAAGATGATCCGGGCCCAGCCCCACCCAATCGAGCCGTTGCCCGATCGATTCCTCGACCTCTGACAGGAACCGCTCGATCGTTTCGGAGAGAGTGTCCAGCCGCGAATGTGGATCGAGGTAGTCTAGGTGATTGATCACGATGCGGCTGGGACGGTTCACCGCCAAAGCCTGCCTTACGATGTTAGGGTCGAAACGTCCGACCCTCCGCATTTTGCGCGTAACCGTCGTAAACTCGCTCAGGTCAGGCCGCAGGCCGTATTCCTGCGCGAGCGCTGTCCACGATACCTCGCCACGGAGCGGCCCCGAGTCGCCTGCGACCCGAATGGGGAAGGCACGGAGCACGAGGGTTACGTCATCCACGTCGAGCGGGCTGAGGCCCGCTTCCGAGATGAATGCCGCGGCGGTCGTGTCCCGGCTCGTTACTTTCGGCCACACCTGCGAGTGCAGCAGGGACAAGCCAAAACCTTGCGAGCCCTCCACCACGACGCGACGTCCGACCTGGAGCATACCGCGCATGATCGCAGTGGTATCGCGCTGGACAAAGGGTTCCAGCGCTGGAACCTCCTCCGCCTTGACGGCGGCGAGCGGAAAGTTCGCGGCGTTCCTCGCGATCCGCGCCATGACGGCCGCGCCCGTGCCGGAGCCGGTCGAGCCAATGCTCCCGACCAAGTTCGCGTCGGTCTCCCAGGACTTGTGCTCCGCGCGGATCACGTGGGCCAGCGGACTGATATACAACTGATCCTTGGTCAGCCCCAGCTGCTCGATTTCGCCTAGCAACACGTCGACGTCGATGTACGCCCCCGGCGGCAGTACGACGACGACGTCCCCATCGATGGCTGCGGCTGGTATCTGACGCAGGGCGAACGACTTGCCGTCGCGGCGACGGATGCCGGTATGCCCCGAGTTCGAGCCTCCTACGCGAACGACCGCGGACACAGTGGCGTCCCGTCGCACGATCTCTAGTGCGACCTTACCCTTGCCTTCCGAGCCGTACTGACCGCCTACGACGACTGAGACTGGCATGCTGTGGCCTCGAAGAGTGTCTCGCCACAAACCAACGAATTGATCGAGCGTTCCAGATCAGAGACCGTACCCTCGTTCAACAGATTCGTAAAAGCCATATCGCGCAGGGCGTCTATGCGGGCCTCCGTCGGCTGCGTTTCCAACTCGGCGAACCGGGCCGAGGGGTCCGAGGCCGCATAGCGCGATTCCCGCGTATCCCTCGATGCATCGATGTGCAGATGACGAAAACGCGGCCCGAATTTTTCGAAGAAGAAAATGTGGTCATCCGGAAAACGGAGCCCGTCAATCACGATTTTATCGGTGCCCGCGGTCTGGGCAATCAATCGTTCGCACAGCCAGCGTTGGCCCCGTTCGTTATGTATTTCCCAGCCCACCTGCTGTCGCAGCTGACGGTTGGGAGCGAGGCCCCTCGACACGATCTCGGCGTCGATGACTTCGCTGAAGCGGGCGTAGCGAAATCCCAGCCGCTCGATGATGCGCGCGGCCGTCGTCTTGCCGGCCGCTATTCGCCCGCTGATGCCGATCACGGCAGGTCGCGGCTTCGAGTTCAGATCCGGGATGATCAAGTCTCCCTCGTCGGGACCCGTGAGGGCCTCGAACTTGCCGGCCAGGAAGAACGTGCCGACCAGCGCCGACGTTATGGCGTCCAACTCGTCATGCTTGACGGCCGTCGTCTCGTAAGCGCCGCGGACGCCGAACTCTGCCAACCCCAGCTTCAGGAAATGTTCGCCGGCGCCTTTTCGGGGAATGCAAATGATGTCCTGCGCGGCCCCCGGGTAGCTTTCGATGACGGGATAACCGAGGCGACGGAGCCGTTCGGCAAGCGCAATGCCGCGCGCCGTGAGCTTCTGCATGCTTGGCAGAAGACACGGGTATACGTTGATGCCTCGGCGTTTGAGGGTTCTCTCGGACTGCCGCAGTATCCCGTAGACGTGTCGACCAGGATCGTCGTCTGTGACGACGCGACGCCCGCGCGGCAGGGACAGTGGAGAGTCGATCGATACCAAGGAGGGATTCGCTCGGATGACGGCCGCGACGAGATCGTCGTCGGCCGCGATCATCTCGGTCTCCGCCCTGCGTCCCCTGAGCGTGCAAACCCCACTGGGTTTGCCCTCCGACCCGGTCAGGTCGATCCCCACCACCACCGCGTCATTTGCAGCCGTACCCTCGAAAAGGGAGCAGAACGAAGGCAGCGACAAACCCAGCCGCCCCGGCGAGGGCAGAACCGCATCGACCGACGCATGGCCATTGCGACTGACGCCCGCCTCCAGGAACGTATGACGCTCGAACAGCAGGTCCGAGCTCCCGTAGCACGATTGCACGTGGTCCAGGATGCCACACATACCTTGGATGTCGGCCAGGTTGTATTCGATCAACGCGCGCAGGGCGTCCGTGTCGCCGCGCAGATATCGATGCCAAAGAAGCACCGCCGAGGCCCCGTCTATATCCTCGACACCCATTCGGACTGGTAGATGCAGGGCGCGCTCGACCGCCTTCTGTCCGCCGCCCAGTCCAACTCGCCGGGAGGCATAACGCAGATCGACGTGCCGCGGTGGAAGCAGCAGCCCGTCGAATTCCTTCCTGAGGAACGGGAGATCAAACAACGTGCCGTTGAACGTGACTAGCGTAGTCGCGTTAGCCAAAGCGGATCGCAGATGGGCATCGTCGTCGCCACGGACGAAGGCGCTATAGCGGCCACCAATCTGATATCCGACTACCGTGATGTAGTCGTAAAATCGGCTGAGCCCGGTCGTCTCGATGTCGAGGAACAAGACTCGCTCCGGCTCGGCCAACCAGACGCCTGCCTCCCAGGCGGTTTCTCGCGGTCTACGCGCCAGCGCGCTCGGGCGCGGGACCCGGGCGTAATGCGGCAAGTCCTCCCAGAGCGTGCTCTCGCGTTCCGAGATGGTCAGGTCCGTCCGCATGTATCCAACTTGCTTCTCGGGTCCGTGCCCAATACGAAACCGAAGGATACAGCCGTCCGCCCGCCCGGAGAAGGCTTGTTTCGACACATGTCGTCGCTTTATGTGGATTTCCGAACGTGTCAAAGACATCCAAATTCGTGACTCGCGTCGGCGCCGTGAAGGTCAGCGTCGAGCTTTACGAGAACGATGAGGCGCGGCTTCACGACTACGGGCTCACGCCCGCGACCTGGCGCCGGGCCGCAAAATTCCTAAAGGTTTTGGGTGGGGACAAGGCCTTGGATCTGATGGACGAGCGCGCCGAGCGCGCCCTCGTGCGCGGCGATTTCGACACGTGTGAGCGTTGGCGAAACTTGATGGCCGCGATCCATGCCATTGAAGAGGGTACGCCCCTGGCTTCGGACCGCGTTCACTGATCGCCTGTCAGGTACGTCACGGACGATTTGCCGTTGCCGGTGGACAGAAGCTTGAGCAACGTCTTGCAGACTGCCTCGACCGTCGCTCCCATGGTCCAAGGCGCGTTCACGATCAGCAGGCCGCCACCTGCCAGCGACAGGCCGTCCTGCACGTGAGGGATGAAACGGACGTCGACCGCTTTCGGCAAACGGTTCGCGACCGCGGCCCGAGACAGAAAGTCCCCGATCTCGTTGCCCTTTACCGGATACCAGATCGCGTAGATGCCGGTTGGCCATTTTTTCATTGCGGCAACGACTGCTTCTGCGGCGGCTTTGGCTTCGTCTGGACGTTCGAAAGGAGGGTCGACGAAGACGAGGCCTCGCCGCTCGGCAAACGGCACGAGAGCACCGATCGCCTCGTAACCGTCCCGATGGTGGACGGTGATGCGGCGGTCGCCGCGAAGGTTTTTCCGAAGCGATACTACGTCCTTCGGATGCAGCTCGCAGGCTATCAGACGATCCTGAGGCCGCAGGAAGTGCCGCGCGATCGTGGGCGAACCTGGATATAGCCTCCCGCCGTCCGGTCCGACGGCCTCAACGGTCGCGAGGTAGTCGCTCACGAGGGGATCGGCGCAGTTGAGGACCTTTCCGATCCCGCCGTTCGCTTCGCCGGTCTTCCGGGCCTCGTCGCTGTCGAGATCATAAAGGCCGACGCCGGCGTGCGTATCGAGCACGCAAAATCCCGCTTCCTTAGCTCTTAGGTGTTTCAACAGTTCGATGAGCACGACATGCTTGAAGACCTCGGTGTGGTTGCCGGCGTGGTAGGAATGGCGATAGTTCATATGTTCTCGATGCCGCAGTTCGTTTTTTGGGATGGAGGCTCAGCCGACCGTGAAGTGCCGAGCCCATCCCGGTGCGACCATTGTCGATATCCCGTCCCGAAGGGGAGCGAGATGCTCTCGCTGGCCGACGACCCAAAACACCCTGCACGATCCGCGGCGGAAAAGCAGGGGTACGAGCAAGGCGGGGTTTTCGAGGCGCTCGCGGAATTTCTCTCGCAGGAGCTCGATCTGAGCGCCATGCGGCATCGTTCGGTTGAGATGGTGGTAGACGACGAGCGACTTGCCCGCCAGCCAAAACGCATGGAGCTCGCTCCAAAAGACGAACTTCCCCGCTTTCGGGGAATGCTTGGGAACGGAAGCGGTCTCAAGGCCATTGTCCGGATCGAAGAATACGAGGGACGCGTCCCGAAGGTGGCGCATGGCCTTGGCATGCCAATCCCTTCGATCCGCGAGCCTTTCTCCAGGCGATCGGGCCGTCAAAGGCAGCCGGGCGATAGGATCGAGAAATTGCAGTGTACCGGGCTTGAACAGCATCCTTGCGGCAAGGGCCTCTACGGATCGCATGTTCGCTGTCACCAGGTACTCCAAGGCATCGTGGAGCTCGGTGTCGAGGTTCCGATACTCGCCTCGTGACAGATACCCAATGTGACGACCGTCGGAGTTATGACTCTCGTCGGGAAACATGTACCAGTTCAGTCCCAGCCTCAACGAACCGGCGCCTTGGCGATCTAGTGCGCGCAACAAGGCATACTTGCCGAAATCCCCGATGTCGCCGACGTACCTATCCTGCATTTAATGTCTCGACATACGGAGGTGCCCCTTGTGCCCACTTCGGCAGGCCAATCGAAACTGCGAGCGACCTGAGGGGTGGTCGCCGATTCCAGCCGCGATCACCTGACTTTCATGTTGATCGTTCGGATGCTGTGCGGGCCACCCCCTCCGTGGTCGAACGACAACATAGTGCGTCTCACTCCCTGGGTTGGCCACCAGAACCAACTGGCAATGGTGTCCGTCTTCGCGGAAAAAGATTCAACCTGAGCAACTCCGTTCGACGGTAATCCACCACTTCTGAAAACGGCCGCGCTCACATCGGAAACCATACCGGCGGCAAGATCGGGAATGGCGCACAGATCCTCATAGAGCCGTTCCGGTCCGTCAATCGCCGTGGTGTTCATTGCGAACACGCCCATCGGAAATTGCAGGTAGATGCTGATCATGCGCGCGGCCATGCGCTGGAAATCATCCAACCGCAGTTCGTTGGCGACGGACTGATCCTGGTCGGTGATCCATTCTAGGTCCATGCCGGGGGCGGCCCAGATCGAAAGGCAGATCGTGAGGAAGTACGCCTTACGCGCCATGTCTTCAAAGCCCTGCTCGTTCCACCTTGCCTTAAGATCGAACGCCGTCCGAAACCGTTCAAATTCATCCGGACGGCAGACCAAGTGCTTGATCCGCTTGTCGACAGCGACCACGACCAGATGACCGGTAAGCGTATCGGCGGCGACAAGATAGGCCACTAGAGCGTTCATCCGCGCCTCGTCGACCACGCGCTTGAACGACATACGGCGACCGTCGGTGAGGAGGGTCAAACGGATTTGTTGCATCGCCTTGAACCAGGCAGGCGACACGCCTTGGGAGATCAGAAAAGCGTAGACGCGGTGGGTCGCTGAGCTGTGTTCGCCGCCGTAGTCCGAGGTAATTATGAGATCGCGCCCGGCAAACGGATGGGGCTGGGCGTGCCATAGCTGTCGCTGCATCGGACCCGTCCAAGGCATGCCCTTGCGGAGCGCAATCTTGGAATTCGAGAGTAGCCGCCAGTGCTCGGGATGGGGCTTAGGCCACAGCATGCCCGCCCCCAATGGACCACTCGCGGATCACAGCGTCGGCTTTCCGCCAAACATCATGAAGAAGGAGCGCTGTGTCTTCAGGCGAAGGGTGTCGCTTGGGACAATCTGTCGGCTACGGCGGCGCACTCCGCCGGCTGGCGTGACGACCTCAAGATCCTCGCCGACGAGCATGGCGCTGTGGATGTCGTCCTTGTGCGCCGGCGTGGCGCTGTAGGCCGCCGCGTAGAAGTCGCCGACCAGCATGGCGTCGCCGGCGCCAGATACGAAACGCGGGATGTCGTAGATTAGCTGCTCGCGCGCCTTCACCCGATGTTCCTCTTCGAAGAGGTAAAGCGATCCCTCCTTGGCCGGGTCGTATTCGAGCATATCGAGGCCTGGCAGGCCGAAGTGCGCCTGGCTGCCGTTCTCATGCAGGACGTCGTTATAGACCTGGCGTGCGCGATAGTTGTTGGCGAAGTGGATCAGCCAGTAGCGCCATCCCTGCGGGTTGGTGATCGAGAACGGGCTGACATATCCCGCGCAATTGTGAAACGATTCGAACACGATGCGCTCGGCCGCGCCCAGCCATGCTGCGTTGCTGACGATGCCGTCGATGGCGCGCAAGTCGCCCGCATTGATCCCAAGGTGACGGACCTGGCGCTTCATCAGGTCGGGGTTGGTGCGGCTGAGGAAGGTCAGAAGGCTGTCGATCGCGAAAGTGTAGAACACCTCAACCGACTTGGTGGACCGCATGATCTCGCTGAGCGTGGCGAAGTCGACCTGCACGTGGCCGCATTGGTCCAGGTTCCACAGTACGCTTTGAAACCGACCGGCGAGGAGGTCACGGATAACTGGATAGGCCTCTTCGAACGCCTTGCTGAGATAGGTCACCTTCAGGTGCAGCTTGGGACAGTTATCCTTCACTGCCGCCAGCAAGGGTGCACAGTAGCCCTTCAGCATTTCGGTGACGCTGGGCAGGGCGTCGTTGAAAATCAGCAGGCACTCGATCTCGACGACGCCGAGGCCTTGAGCGACCCGTCGCGTGTTGACTGCCTCGAGCGCGCGCTGCAGTTCTTCTATGAAGATGATGGGCGAGCCGGCGGCGCCGCAGGCGTATCGTCCGCCGCCTGAGAACCCATCGACGAGCGCGAGCCGAAATTTGCTCTGCTGCGGGTTCCCGCACCTGACGGAGATATACTGATGGAAGTACTCTCGTAGGATCTTGTGCTTGCGGCGGCTGTGCTCGTCGAGCACCGCCCCGTCGCACCAGGCGTACGCCTTCGTGACCAAATCCCGCTCCCCAGACGGCGCGGCCCTAGCTAAAGCTCCAAGGTCGCGGGCATGCCGTTCCAGATTTGGCCGCGATATTCGCGACCGTTAGCCTTTTTGGAACGCTTCTTGTTATCCTTGCCCCAAGTGCCCCACTGCTTAAAGAAGAAAGCTACGCCGTAGGCATCGCACTGCGCGTAGATCTCGTCGATCCATTCTTCTCGGATCGGCCGTGCGTTGAGCCCGCTCTCGCCGCCCACGATCGCCCAGTGGATGTCGGTCAGATCGACGGCGCCGACGGCACCGATTAGGGGTTCGAACGAGATGAACCGGAGGGCCGCGGGCACGGCCCGCAGATGATCGATGCGGCGAACAACATCGGCGTTCTCGACACTGGTGCCAAGCCAGACATTAGGGAGAACATCAGGAATGGCGAGCGCCACGACCTCGGCCATGCGCTCGGGACGCTTGGTCAGGATCTGATAGTTGTGATGCGGCGTCTCGCGCATGACCTGCCAAACATCGACAATAAAGGCCTCGCTGACGTCGTCGTGAAAGAGATCGCTCATCGAGTTGACGAATATCTTCCTAGGCTTGCGCCAACCAAAAGGAATGTCCAGAGCGGTGCGATCCTCGCGAACGACCCCGTTCCAGATAGAGCGTTTTCCGCTTTTGCGAGTCAGCCCTTCGTACTTGGGGACGCCCATCGCTTCGAGACGCCGCGCCATCTGCATGGCGTAGCAGTTGGTGCAGCCGGCAGTGACGATCGAGCAGCCGGCAACGGGATTCCAGCTGGCGTCCGTCCATTCTATCTGGGTCTCAGCCATTGGCTCCACTCTTACTTCATCGTGAAGGCGCTTCGTCGGGGGGATAGTCACGCCGAGAAGCGAAGATCGCCTTAACCATGACCGCTTCAGTCAAGCTTTCTATCAACAAGATTAGGACGTGGATATGTCGGGTGTGGTTGTACCTATGCTTGACATCAGCGAGAATCTCTCGACGCTCCGGTTTAGCTTTGCAATGGCGACGGTCAGACCGCGCGCTGGCGGCCTTCCCTGTGAGAGAGTCGTGATCGGTGAACTTAAGCACTACCAAGGCCGTGAGCAGGCCTATGTGAAGCACTTTCTTTTGAGCGAGTATCTCGAGAACTGGGCCCACAAGGTCGCCAGCACCTGGGGAGAGGTCGCCTATGTTGACGGCTTCTCCGGTCCTTGGCTGCACAAGGGCGAGGCGTTCGAGGATACCTCGTTCGGCATCGCCCTGCGCGCCTTGACCCGGGCGAAGGCTAGTTGGAAGGGCTACGGTAAAACCGTCAAGATGTCGGCATTCCTCGTCGAGAAGGATCCGGGCGCCTACGCCAACCTCCAGCCGGTTAAGGCGCTGTTCCCGGATGTGCAGATCAGTACCTACCCCGGGTCCTTCATAGACCAGGCACCGAATATCCTTCGGGACATTCCGTCGCGCTGCTTCGCCTTTTTCTTCATCGACCCCAAGGGCTGGCGTATCGACATGAAACGGATCGCCCCCCTGTTGCGACGACCGCATAGCGAGGTGGTCTTCAACTTTATGTTCGACTTCATCAATCGCGCCGCCTCGATCCAAAGCTCCGGGGTTGCCGCGAGTCTGGACGAGTTGATCCTCGACCGGGCTTGGCGCGCGCGACTCGAGGCTAGGTCGGCCGACGTGACCGAGGCAGATCATCGCAAGACCGTACTAGTCGACGCGTTCTCGCGCACCATGGCGCAGCTGGGCGGATACACCCACGTGGCCGAGACCACTGTGTTGCGTCCCTTGAAGGATCGCCCGCTGTACAGCCTCGTCTACGGCACGCGCAATTCGAAGGGCATTGAGGTCTTTCGCAGCAGTCAGATCAAGGCTCTCGGCCAGCAAGACCGGATCCGTGGCCTCACCAAGCTTAGTGCGACGGCGGCCGCCAGCGACCAGACTGAAATGTTCGGTTCGCTGAGCGAGATGGCACCGGATCCGTCCGTCGCCTTTTTGGCTGAAGAAGAGCGTCGAGCGAAGCAACTGCTTCGAACTTTGGTCCCCGCCGTACCGGCGAGCGTTCGATGGCCCGATCTTTGGCCGAGGATTTTGGAACGTCACGTTGTCACCAAGACTCAGGTCAAGCAGATCGCCAACGAGCTGCGCAGTGACGGCACCCTGATTGTGCTGGACTGGGGGGACAAGCAACGGGCGTTAGACGATCACAACAGGGTCCAGCGCAGCTAGCGGACCGCAGTACCCGTCATCTACGGGCGAGCCTTGAGCTTGCCGCCCGCTTGGCAAGAGAGGCCGCCTAGAACCTGACTCTGGCAATGTCTGTTAAGGGCCGATATCGTTGAAAAAGTCGGCCATCTGAGCGCCGCCGCGGCATGGCGGATTTGGCTGATCGAGGCTCGGCCTCTCATGCTGGCCTGAGCTGCGGTCCGTTCGGCAGGAGTTTGGCGAGCTTCCT
>JAESGJ010000326.1_pt1 | contig 39342 bp, 49 predicted proteins | sample 9266241 | NCBI WGS metagenome assembly JAESGJ01 (sample SAMN14514841, study PRJNA621669) | algae metagenome | isolation source: Brasilonema octagenarum HA4186-MV1 and co-occurring heterotrophs from wet... | place: USA: Manoa Valley, Hawaii | collected 2009-07-20
GGCTGAACTCGTAAAACAGCGCCTCCTGCGCCACCTGCCGCTCGCCCATCATCGCGCCGCCCTCCATCCAGGGACGACTGAATCAGGACTTCACACCCGCAGCAATGCCGACTTTTTCAACGGTATCCGCCAGAAGCAGACGTTGGCGTATCGCCGATCACCGGACGTTCTACACGAGCTTCTGTCTGCTTCTTCAAACAGTCAGCCGCAACTTGCCCTATGGTGATATATCCGATAACTCGGATGTATGGATAATTCTCAAGTCATCGCAGCCATGGCCGCTCTGGCGCAGCCGACCCGGCTCGACACCTTCAAGCTGCTGGTCAACCGCGAGCCGGAAGGCGTCCCCGCCGGCGAGCTCGCGCGGCTGATCAACGTGCCCCAGAACACGATGTCGGCGCATCTCGCGGTCCTTGCGAGGGCGGGGCTGATCAACGGCGAGCGGCAAAGCCGCTCGATCATCTATCGCGCCGACATGGAAGGATTCCGGGCGGTGATCGCCTTCCTGCTGAAGGATTGCTGCGGCGGCCGGGCCGACCTCTGCCAGCCCCTCATCGACGAACTCGTTCCCTGCTGCCCTTGAGATCCCGATCATGGACGCCATGATTTACCACAACCCCGCCTGCGGGACGTCCCGCAACGCGCTCGCCATGCTCGAAAGGGCCGGGGTCGGCCTGACCGTCGTGCCCTATCTCGACGAGCCGCCGACCAAGGAGCGACTGCGCGAGCTGTCCCACCTGTCGGGCCTGACGGTGCGCGAGATAATCCGCGAGAAGGGCACCCCGTTCGCGGAGCTGGGACTCGACCAGGCGTCCGTCGACGACGAGGCGCTGCTCGACGCGATGATCGCCAACCCCATCCTGATTAACCGGCCGCTGGTCGTGACGCCGAGGCGGGCCAAGCTCTGCCGACCCAGCGAGACCGTGCTCGACCTGCTGGAAGGCTGGCCTCGCGAGGACGTCGTCAAGGACGACGGCACGCCCTTCCTGGAGAGCGTCCGCGTGCACGGCGGCTCCGGAGACTTGCGGGACGCGCTCGCCGCCGCGAGCCTGCCGGTCGACGACCTGCAGGAGTCTGGCAGGACGTTCTTCCGGTTCCAGTTGCTTGGCGGCCTGGTCGTCGGCTACGGCGGCTACGAGGTCCATGGCCGCGACGTCCTGCTGCGGTCCGTGTGCCGGACGGAGCGATCGGCGAAGGGCGTCGGTCCGAACCTGGTGCAGCTCCTGATGTCGCGTGCCTTCGACGACGGGGCGCGCCAGGCCTTCGTCCTGACCGAGTGCGCCGCCCCGTTCTTTCGCCGCATCGGCTTCGTGGACGTCGACCGCGCGACCGCCCCGGAGGCGATCCGCTCGACGCGTCAGGCGCTGGAGCTCTGCCCGGCCTCGGCCTTCCTCCTGTCCCGCCAGATCGCCCTCTGAGATGTCTACCTTCGAACGCTACCTCACGCTGTGGGTGGCGCTGTGCATCGTCGCCGGCGTCGCTCTCGGGCACCTGTTCCCGACTGCCTTCCAGATCGTCGGCGGCATCGAGATCGCCAAGGTCAACCTGTTGATGGCGCTGTTGATCTGGCTGATGATCGTCCCGATGCTGCTGAAGATCGACTTCGCCTCTCTGCGCCATGTTGGCCGGCACTGGCGGGGCATCGGCGTCACCCTGTTCGTGAACTGGGCCATCAAGCCGTTCTCGATGGCCTTGCTGGGATGGCTCTTCATCGGCTGGCTCTTCAGGCCGAACCTGCCCGCCGACCAGATCGGATCCTACATCGCTGGGCTGATCATTCTCGCTGCCGCACCCTGCACGGCCATGGTGTTCGTCTGGTCGAACCTGATCAAAGGCGAACCCCACTTCACGCTCAGCCAGGTCGCCCTGAATGATGCGATCATGGTCGTCGCTTTTGCCCCGATTGTCGGCCTGCTCCTGGGATTGTCGGCCATCACGGTACCATGGGGCACGCTGACGCTTTCGGTCTGCATCTACATCGTCGTCCCGGTGATCGTATCGCAGCTGATCCGAAGGTCCGTGCTGGCATCAGGGGGACAGCCTGCGCTCCAGCGGCTGCTCGACACCCTGTCGCCTGTCTCTCTAGTGGCTCTGCTCGCAACGCTGATCATGCTCTTCGGCTTCCAGGGCGAGCAGATCATCGCGCAGCCGTCCATTATCGCGATCCTGGCCGTCCCGATCCTGATCCAGGTCTATTTCAACTCTGGGCTCGCTTATCTGATGAACCGGATGGCCGGCGAGCGTCACTGCATCGCCGGCCCCTCGGCGCTAATCGGCGCCTCGAACTTCTTCGAGCTGGCCGTCGCCGCCGCGATCAGCCTGTTCGGCTTCAACTCCGGCGCCGCGCTGGCGACGGTGGTCGGCGTTCTGATCGAGGTGCCGGTCATGCTCTCGGTCGTCTGGATCGTGAACCGGTCCAAGGGCTGGTATGAACGCGGGGTGCGGGTGCCGGCGGATGCTTGACCGCAGGCTGGTCGTCGGAGCGCTTGGGGTCACGCAGATCCTGGCATGGGGATCGTCGGCCTATCTGCCGGCCGTGCTCAATGCGCCGGTGGTGGCCGATACCGGCTGGCCCCTCACCTGGGTGGCGGGCGGGCTCTCGGCGGGCCAGCTGATGGCGGCGGTTGTGTCGCCGAGGGTCGGGCGGGCCATCGGCGAATGGGGCGACCGCATCGTGCTCGCCGCTTCCGCAGGGCTTCTGGCGATTGGGCTGGCGATCATCGGGGCGGCGCCGAGCCTGCCCGTCTACGTCCTTGGCTGGACCATCATCGGGGCAGGCATGGGGGCCGGCCTCTACGACGCGGCCTTCGCGACGCTGGGAACCCTTTACGGCCAGTCCGCGCTCTCCGCGATCACCACGCTGACCCTCTATGGCGGCTTTGCGAGTACGGTCTGCTGGCCGCTCTCGGCCGTCCTCGTGGAGCGGTACCGCTGGCGCTCGACCTGCTTCGTCTACGGGCGGCATGCTCATCGGCCTCTCGGCGACCATGCTGCTGCTCCTCAACGGCCGCGTCGCCGGCGTCAGCGGCATTCTTGGCAGGATGGCGCAAGGCACGCAGATGCCCACCAGTGCCGCCTTCGTCATCGGACTCATGCTCGGCCCCTTGCTCTATCGGCTCGGCTCCGGCGCATGGCCGTCCGTGACGATCACCGCATCTTTGCCGATCATCGGTATCGCCGGGCTGCTGGTCGGCTTTGGCACTCGGATGGGTTCGGGCTGCACCAGCGGCCACGGCATCATCGGCCTCGCCCGCCTGTCGCCGCGTTCGATCGCAGCCGTGGTCACGTTCCTGGGCGCAGTTATCGCGACCGTCACGCTGATGAGGCTCGTCTCGCCATGAACCGCATGATGCAATTCGTAATCGCCCTGGCCTGTGGCGCCATTTTCGGCCTCGGCCTCTCGCTGTCGGGCATGTTGGACCCCGCCCGTGTGCGCGGCTTCCTCAACGTCTGTGGCACGTGGGATCCGAGCCTCGCCTTCGTTCTGGGCGGAGCCGTCATGGTAGCGTTTGCCGGGCTGGCCGTGCAACGGCGGCGGCTGCGGCCGGTCTTCGACGAGGCCTTCCATCTGCCGGCAAAAACCCCGATCGACACACGCCTGATCCTCGGTTCGGCTATCTTCGGGATCGGCTGGGGCATGGCGGGCCTTTGTCCCGGTCCGGCCTTGGCCGCGCTCTCGCTCGGGCTCGCTCCCGTCATGGTGTTCGTCGTGGCGATGCTCGCGGGAATGACGATCCACGATCGCCTCGTTCGGCCTGCTATGGCAGCCTGAACAGCGGTCGCAGGCGAAGCCCCACGGCGCTGCCGACGAAGGCGGCCGCGACCCAGACCCAGCCCGACAGGCTCCCAGACGCCAGCGCCGAGAAATAGGCGCCGATGTTGCAGCCATCCGAGAGGCGCGCGCCATAGCCCATCAGGAATCCGCCCAGAACCGCGCCGGACCAGGCGCGCGCGTCGCCACCGGAGCGCAGGAGAAAGCGCCCACTTAGCCCGGCAGCCAGCGTAGCTCCCGCGACGATACCGAAATCCATCACCGAGGTGATGTCCGAGAACACGCTGTCGTCGAGCGCCGCCGCGTGCCCCTGCCAATACGGCCATGACGCCGGGTCGAACCCGAGCGATGCCGCGATCTTGGACCCCCAGAGGGTGAAGCCGGCCGTCTCGCCCCAGGGGCGGCCGGCAAGAACCAGGGTCAGCGCGTTGAGCGCGGCGAGCCCGACCGCGCCCCATAGCAGGGGCCATGGCGTCCCGACCATGTCGCGCAGCGAGCGCGGGCCGATCTCGCGAGCGGGAGCCGGCACGACACGGATGATCGTGCCAAAGACGGCAAGATGCAGTAGCAGAGCCAGTGGCCATCCGATCCAGTCCTGCGTCGCGCCGGTCTGAAGGCTCGGCAGCCGCTGCCAGAAGCCAAGATGCGCCGCCCCGACCACAGAGCCGACGATGAACCAGGCGAGCGTCATCAGCAGGCGGGCGTTGCCACCGCCAAGCGCGAACAAGGTGCCAGAGGCGCAGCCGCCGCCGATCTGCATGCCGATGCCGAAGATCACCGCGCCGATCACGAAGGATATGCCGACCGGGGTGACGAAGCCGGTCAGCGGCTGACCGAAGACGCTGCCCATGGCCAGCAGCGGGAAGAAGACCAGGCTCGTCAGCGAGAGCGCGATCGCCTGCGCCCGGAAGCCGGAGAAATCGCGCCGCTCCAGCGCCGCCCGAAAACTTCCCGCGAAGCCGAAGGTCGATTGGAACAGGACGAACCCCAGAGCCGCGCCGACGAGCGAGAGCACGGGTTCGCGCCAGGATGCGCCATTGAGCGCGGCAAGCACGACGATTGCGCAAACCGCCAGGACGGCCAGCGCGACCACGCCGCGCCCGCTCGCGCCATCGCCGACGGTCCCCGATCGTCCGGCGGCTTCGGATACCGTCATGCGCTGCCACCCCCTTGCGTCCCGTCATGAGCGGCTTTGCTATCGCGGCGAAATCACAAGCCGGCGAGCCTGGCGCGATCACGCCGATGTCGCGGCATGGTGACGTCCGCCCTACCGCGGAGGCCCTAAAGCTATCGTCCCAAGAGCGAAGAAGGCATGTCGCATGAACTCGAAAAACTGGTCCGCACTCGTCGTCGTCGCCGGCCTCGTCGCCGGGCTTGCGCCCCTGATGCCGTCCTCACCCGCTCAGGCCCAGGTCGATGCCGGCTACCGCGTCGTTCGCGCGAAGCATCCTTTCGCCCAGATGCAGGAGCGCTTGAGTGCGGCCATCGCCAAGGCCGGAATGAACCCGGTGACACGCGCTTCGGCGAGCGACGGAGCCAAGGCGCGCGGCGTCACGATCCGTGGCGATGTCGTGGTCGGCGTCTTCCGCAACGATTTCGCCACGCGCATGCTCGAGGCCAATGTCGATGCCGGCATCGAGGCGCCGGTGCGGATCCATCTGGTCGAGGAGACCGACGGCACGACGAGCCTGCGCTACCATCTGCCGAGCACGGTCTTCGGCCGCTACGATGGCGAAGCGATCAAGGCGCTCGGTCGCGAGCTCGACCCGATCTTCGAGCGGATCGTCTCGGAAGCCGCCGGCGGATAGCCCATGGAAAGGCGGCCCTGTGCTGACCGGCCCGATCAGCGGCGAAGCACACGTCCTCGTGTTCGGACACGCACAGACGCGCCGGAATGAAAGGCGTCTCTCGCGCGTTGACCTCCATATGACGTCGCAATGGAGGAACGATGCAAACGCTCCAACTGGCCGTGTTCGGCCTGCTCGCGATGGGCTCGGCGGCCCACGCGACCGAAGCGCCAAGACCATCCACGATCAACGCCGCAAGCATCGCCGCCACCGACATGAAAGCCTTCGGCGAGGCGATGGATCGGTCGATGGCGCGCATGCATGAGGGCATGGCCGCCGCCAAACCGACCGGCGACCCAGACCGCGACTTTGCCGCGATGATGATCCCGCATCACCAGGGTGCGGTCGAGATGGCCGAGATCCAGCTGCGCTTCGGACGCGACGAGCGCCTGCGCCGTCTCGCCCAGGGCATCATCGTCGAGCAGCGCCAAGAGATCGCAGTGATGCAGCGCATCCTCGACGAGAAACCCGCCGCTTCGGGCCAAGCCGCAGGCACCTCGGCGCCCGCGCACGGCCATCATGACCACAAGGACATCAAACCATGATCACGCGCCTGGCAGCCTTGCTGCTGCTTTCCACCGCTCTTCCAGCCTTCGCCGACCAGGTGCCCGGTCGCGCCGACGTGCCCGATATCGCCATCAGCAAGAGCGACCGCTTCTATACCTCCGACCAGTTCTCCAACACTGTCTCGGTGATCGACCCGTCGCAGAACAAGCTCTTGGGTGTGATCAAGCTCGGCGAGCCGACGCCGGCGAACCTCAGCCCGCTCTATCGCGGCCAGGTGCTCGTCCACGGCATGGGCTTCTCGCCCGACCGCAAGACGCTGGCGGTGATATCCATCGGCTCGAACTCCGTGAGCTTCATCGATACCGAAACCAATGCGGTGAAGCACACGGCCTATGTCGGCCGCTCGCCGCATGAGGCGTTCTTCCGTCCTGACGGCAAGGAAGTCTGGGTCGCCGTGCGCGGAGAAGACTACATCCAGGTGCTCGACGGCAAGAGCTACGCGCCGACGACGCGGATCAAGGTGCCCAACGGCCCGGGCATGACGATCTTCTCGCCCGATGGCCGCTACGGCTATGTCTGCTCAAGCTTCAGCCCCGAGACGGTGGTGATCGATGCGGCCACCAAGAAAATCGTCGGCAGCATGAAGCAGGACAGCCCGTTCTGCCCCGATATCGCAGCCACACCTGACGGCAATCAGATCTGGCTGACGCTGAAGGATGTCGGCAAGACGATGGTGTTCAACGCCAAGCCCCCGTTCCAGTCGCTCAAGGTGCTCGATACCGGCCCGATCACGAACCACGTCAACATCGTCCGCAAGGGCAAGGAGCAGTTCGCTTATGTCACGGTCGGCGGGCTGAACCTGATCAAGGTCTTCCGCACCGACGGCTTCGAGCAGGTCGCCAGCATTCCGGTCGGCGCCCTGCCTCATGGCCTGTGGCCGTCCGGGGACGGCACGCGTGTCTATGTCGGGCTGGAGAATGCCGATGCTGCGGCCGTGATCGACACGGCCAGTAACAGCGTCATCGCGACGATCCCGCTCGGGCAGGCGCCCCAGGGCGTCGCCTATGTTCCCAACGCGGTGACGAAGGGCGACGGCATGGCCAATCTCCAGCCGCTGGCTGCGGCGGCCAACTCCGCCCAACTTTCGCTGGCTGGCGCGGACGGCAAGGCCGCGACGCAGGTGACGTTGTTCAACCAGGGGCTGGTGCAGATGCTGCAGGCGGCCGTGACCGGCCTAGAGCCGAAGAAGGCTTATGTGCTCGGGCTGGCGAACGACGCGAAGAGCGCGGGTCCGCTGCAGCCCGTCGCGAGCTTCATGACCAACCCGGCGGGCGCCGCGATCGTCAACGCGATCGGCCCGATCCGGCAGGTCGTGCAGGAGGCCGCGCCCGACATGCGCAAATTCCTCGTCATCGTGCCCGGCACGGCCGATGCGCCGGGCCAGCCGCTCCAGATGCAGATGCCATGAACGAAGAAAAGGGATGCGCCGGCTCAAAGTCAGCGCATCACGAATGGCGGACGGTCAGTAGGTCTTGGCGAGATACTCGGCGATCGCCTTGGCGTCGGCCTCGTCGATGGGGGCGTGGTAGACCTTGATCATCTTTTGAACTTCCGCGTCCCAGAAGGCCTGTCCCTTCTTGGGCGGCTGGAAGTTGATGTAATCGACCGAGTGGCACGACATGCAGTTGTTCTGCGCGGTGTCCATCCCGGGGCCGGGCCTGAGCACGGCCGTTTCATCGGGCAGCTGATAGGTCCTGGGCTTGGCGAGCGCAAAGCCGGCGCCGGCCAGCACGAGGGCCGATGCGCAAAGCGCCATGGTGAGCTTGTTCATATCCATCTCCCTCAAGCCACTGTCACGCGCGTCGTCTCGACGACGTTGCGCATGTAGCCCGCCGGGTTCCACGTCGCCTGCATCGGCTGGGTCTGGCCCTTGGCGTTGGTCGCCTTGACCATCAGCTTGTGCTCCCCCTTGTCGAGGCTCACCGCTGCCTTCCACTCGCGGAAGGAGTATTTGCCGAGGCTCTCGCTCAGCTTGGCGGCCCGCCAGGACTGGCCGCCATCGGCGGAGACCGCGACCTCCGTGATGCCTTCACCGCCGTCGAAGGCGATGCCACGCAGCGCGAGCTCGCCAGCCTTTACCGTCGCGCCGTCGAGCACGCTGGTGATGAAAGAGCGCACGTTGAAGCGGTTGATCGGGACGGTGGTCGCAGCCGCCTTGCCAGGCTCGGTGCAGGCGCAGTCGTTATCTGGGATGCGATAGGCCGACTTCATCCAGAAGCCGTCATAGACGCTGTCGAGCACGGTGACCTCGTTGAGGTGCTTGACCCAGTAGGTGCCGAAATAGCCGGGCACGACGAGGCGCAGCGGATAGCCATTGAGCCAGGGCAGATCCTCGCCGTTCATCGCGTAGGCCAGCATGACCTCGCCGTCGCGGGCATGGTCGATGTTAAGCGCCTTCACGAAATCCGGCGTCTCGGGCACGACTGGACCATCAAGGCCGCCGAACGAGACCTGCACGGCACCGGCCTGGACCCCGGCCTTGTCGAGCACCGCCTTCAGCGGCACGCCGCGCCAGCGCGCATTGCCCATGGCGCCGTTGGACAACTGGCCGCCGGCGACGCGCGGCTCGATCAGCCCGCGGCTGTTGCCGGAACACTGATGGACGGCGACGAGATCGACCTGCTCGAAGCCGGTCTTCAAATCCTGCAGCGAGAGCGAGAGCGGCGTCTCGACCTTGCCCTTGATATCGAGCTTGAACGTTTCGGGATCGATCTCGAGCGGGATGTCGGCGAGATGATAGCGCACGAAGAAGGCATCGTTCGGGGTCAGGATGCCCTCGTTGAAGATGCTGAACGGCGTCTCCAGCTGCGGCGGCCGGGCCGTCAGCCCGATCAGCGGGCGCTTTCCCGGATAGGTGACGAGCGGGCGCTCGCCATTGCCGAATGGCAAGGTCACGGTGTCGGCGGCGAAGGCTGCGAGGCGCGATCCAGCGATCAGGCCTCCGCTCAGTCCCAATGCCGCTCCACCCGCAGATTTAAGCATCTGTCGTCTGTCGAACATGGCGTCTCTCCCGGAGGACATATTCCTCACGAGAGGAACGACGCATGATCGAAGCTTTTTATTCCATCGCGCCCCCTTGCAGGATCGCGGCGGCTGGATGGAGCCGCGCACGTCTGGTCTCACGCCAGGCAGGGCCCGCCGAGCTGGCCCGCCTCGGCCAGAGCAAGGCGCTGCTCGTCAGTCGCGCCATGGCCCTGTGCGATCAGCCGCGCGACGAGACTCGAGAGCCGGTCGAGCCGCTGAGGGTCCATGCTGCGGCTGATCAGGGCGTAGCCGGCTCCGGCATCGTTCCAGGCCCGGATTCGAAGGCCGCTCTCGTCCCGAGAGGCAGGCGTCGGTCCGAACTTGTCGTCGGGGCGCGCGATCCACAGACCGAGCCGGCAGCCATGAGGTCCGCGATAGCCTGCGAGAACTCCGCTATCGGCAGCCGTCGGGTTGCTGGAGACATAGGATAGCTGCAGGCCCGCCGCCGATAGATCGGGCAGCGTCGTTCCCGACGCCGAGCTGATCGCGATCTTGATCCGATCGCCGTTGGCTGCATCGAGCTTTCCCGCCAGCCAGTCCTGATGCGCGGCGACGGCTGCCGCGATCTGTGTCGACGCCGAAGGTCTGGGGAACGACCAAAGCGCCGCGCCCAGGCCAAGGGCAATGACGAGCGAGGCCGCCATGGCGACCGGGCGCCAAGCGGCCGCCTGCCGCCGAGGCAGGCGGAACGGTGGCGCGGCGTCATCGGCCGGAAGGCTTCTGGTCACGGCCCGCAACTGCGTCAACGAGGCGATGCGCATGGCGAGCGCGGGATCCCGCGCCACGGCGGTTGCGACGCTGGCGGCCGCCGCAGGATCGAGCTCGCTGTCGACATAGGCGTTGAGCATCTCCCAGTTCATCGACTTGGCCTGGGCATCATCCTGCATGGCGTCGACTGCCTGTGATCGGTGTGACGTTCTCGGCCGAGACGATCTCCAGCAGCGCCAGTCTGGCGCGACTCAGGCGGCTCATGACGGTGCCCTGCGGGACCCCGAGGATATCGGCGGCCTCGGCATAGCGAAAGCCGGCGATATCGACCAGTTCGATGATCTCGCGATGAGCCGGGTCGATCTTCTGCAGCGCCTGCTTGACGGTGATTTCTGCGATGAGCCGATCGTCGCAGCCCCAGGGCGTCTCGCTCCAGGGCTCGACGGGCCCGTCGATCGCGCGCACCGAAGACCGTCGATGATCGTCGATCCAGCAGTTGCGCAGGACCTTGAACAGCCACGCCCGTGCCTGCGACGCTTCGGTCGGAATAGACGGGCTGGCGAGAGCCTTGCTCGCGCAGGACTGCAGCAGATCGCCTGCGGCGTCGCGGCTGCCGCTCAGCCTGACAGCATAGCCGAACAGCCGCTGCCAGTTCTCGCAAAGGGCCAGTTCGATCGTCTTGCGCAGGATCGTGTCTTTCGCCGGCCGAAGGTCGCAGGGATTCCGCATCGGCATCATGGCAGCCAGCGCGCGCTCCGTCATCAGCGACCAAGCGCAATCGCGCCAGATGCCGCGCGTGTGACTATGGTCAAGCCGATTCGATCATTCGCTTTTATCGAACGAAATGAGAATGATTAGTCGTTGGATGGGTCAATCATGGTGCTTCATTCTCCTGTGACCCAATCGTAGCCGATCACGCCAGGACCAACCGATGTCGCCGACGACCATCAACACTGCCTCCCGTAATCCGGCTTCCGGCGCCGGCGGCAAGCTGCGCGCCATCCTGCCGGGCCTGGCGCTCTGCCTCGCCGTGACCGGCGCAGCGTTCGCGTTGGAGCATATCGAGGAGCGCATGTTCGATCGTGCCTGGCTGGAGGCGCTGGTGCTGGCGATCCTGATCGGAACTGCCGTGCGGACGGCATGGGAGCCCGGCGCGGCATGGCGCGGAGGCATCGTCTTCTCGGCCAAGACCCTGCTGGAGATCGCGGTCGTCCTACTGGGCGCCTCGCTCAGCGCCGCCACGATCATCGCGGCGGGGCCCGGCCTGCTGCTGGGTATCGCGGGCATCGTCGTCGTGGCCATCGCCCTGAGCTACGGCATCGCCCGCGCCTTGAGCCTGCCGCGCCGGCTGGCGATCCTGATCGCCTGCGGCAACTCGATCTGCGGCAACTCGGCCATTGCAGCGGTCGCGCCGGTCATCGGCGCCGATGGCGACGACGTCGCCTCCTCGATCGCCTTCACGGCCGTGCTCGGCGTCCTCGTCGTGCTGGGCCTGCCGCTGCTGATCCCGGCGCTGGGCCTGAGCGCGACCCAGTTCGGCATCCTGTCGGGCCTCACGGTCTATGCCGTGCCGCAGGTCATAGCCGCGACGGCTCCGGCAGGCGTCGTGGCCGTCCATATCGGCACCCTGGTCAAGCTCGTGCGCGTGCTGATGCTCGGGCCGGTCGTCCTCGTCCTTTCGATGCTGACCAGCCGGCTGCGCGAGGACAGCGACGAGCCCGCTCCTCATGTCACGGCCGGCGACCGCCCGATGCCGCACCGGGTTCCCGTCCACCATCTGGTGCCGTGGTTCATCGTCGCGTTTCTCGTCATGGCCGCGTTCCGCTCGGCAGGGCTGATCCCGGCAATCGCGCTGCCGTGGATCGCGGCGATCGCCAACCTGCTGACCGTCGTCTCCATGGCTGCGCTCGGGCTCGGCGTCGACATCCGCACCGTCGCCAAGGCCGGGCCACGCGTCACGGCGGCCGTCACGCTCTCGCTGATCGCGCTGGCCGCGATCAGCTACGGGTTGATCAGGCTGCTCGGGGTCGCCTGAGGCTCACCCGGTAACAGGCCGATCGAAGCGGCGGCCTGCCTGAACCCGTCGAGGCAAGCGACGCGCCGGGCGGGCTCGACGGCAAGGTTCGTCGGGCTGGGATGGGGGATGCGCAGAATGGCGCACTCTGGCGCCGCTTCTCGGAAGGCCGGTTCCGCCAGCCCCGCGACTCTGCCGGCCAGAAGGATGGCTCGAAGTCGGGGCAGCCTTGCCAGCAGGGCCGGAATCCACGCTCGCGCCACTGCAGCCTCTCGAAGGGTCGGAGGCCGCATGCGCCCGTCCCGGCGCGGAATGACCCACGGCACGGCGTTCCACAGCGCCGTATCGCGTCGATCGATGCCGGCAGCCTCGAAGAAGCCGCGCAGGTTTCGCGCGGTGCCGGTCGCGTTGTCGCGCGAAGTGAAGCGGACGGCCGCCATGCTCGGCCCCGGCGTCTCCATAACGACGAGGAGGCGCGCGTCGGACCCACCGTCGAACGGGTCGAACCACGGCACATCGCCGTGATCGCGGCGCAGATCCGCAACAAGGTTGTTGAGGGCCGTCATATGCGACGCATCGAGCGCCGTGATCCGCTCGGCCAGAACATCGGTGTCTGCCAGGCTGCGCGAAGCCGCGTAGTTGGAGATCTCTGACATCACGAGCCGGGCTGATCAGGATCGGGCATGGCGATCAAGGCGTAAAACGCTCGTGCCGCCTGCGTGAGGTGGCGTTCCTTGTGACGCAAGGCCAGGAAATCGCGATGCCTCAGCGCGAACCCGGGCTGGCCATCCCGGACCATGACGTCCACCGCAATCAGCGCGCCAGAGCGCAGGCCCGCCTCCGCCACCAGGCGCGAGATCAGGGTGGCGCCGCCGCCCGCGGCGACAGCCGAGCACACGGCCTCGTTCGAGGGCAGTTCCAGTGCGATCGTCAGGCGGTCCAATGAGAGCCCGGTTCCCGCGAGCGCTTGTTCGAAAAGCGCTCGCGTGCCCGAGCCGGGTTCCCGCAGTACCCAGGGCGTCGTCGGCAACTCGCTCGCATCGACGCGACCAAGCTCGGCCCAGCGGTGCTCCCGGCCGACCACGAGCACCATCTCGTCGGCGCCAACCGTCTCGACGGCAAGATGAGGATCATCGATCCGTCCCTCGACGATGCCGAGATCGGCAAAGCCGTCATGGATCGCGGCAGCGACGGTTTCGGTGTTGCCGATCGTCAGACTGAGCGCGATTCCAGGATGGCGCTCTTGGTAGCGCTGCATCAACGGCGGCAGCCAGTAGTTCGCCACCGTCTGGCTGGCGGCGAGCGCCAGCGTCCCGCGCTTCAGCCCGGCAAGATCGGCAAGGACGGTCTCGGCCGCGGCCGCGCGCGCCAGCACAGCACGCGCTTCCACCAGAAAGATCTGCCCCGCCTTCGTCAGAACGATGCGCCGCCCGACCCTGTCGAACAGCTTCACGGCATGACGCGTCTCGAGCGCGGTGATCGCGGCACTCGTCGCCGACTGAGTCAGATTCAGCTCGCGCGCGCCTTGCGTGACATGCTCGCGCTCGGCAACGGCGACGAAGATCCTGAGTTGGTCAAGGGTCATGGCGATCTGGCTTCAGCGAGTGAGTCATGAGCCGACAATGACCACCGTATCGCCATCGGCGGAAGGCATTTAGCGGCCGATAAGCTCCAAACTCTTCGTCAGCGGCGCCCTGATCGGCTGTATCGGCGGATTGATCGGTCTTCGCTGTGCCGAGTTCCACCTCCTAATGCTGATTGGCGTGTTCGGAGTCGCAGGCTGGAAGCCGCGATCTTGAATAAGGCAATCAGCTTGGTCGTCGTCGCGGCCGCACTGCCGTGGCGCGGCTGAGCAACAAACTCCTTCGAACAGACGTGCCGACGGCCTACACGCGCCAAAAGGGGACTCTGGCAAGCCGCCCAAAACCGGACTTTGATGGACGCGGTCATTATCGTCGAGGAGCCGATCCTGTTCCTGGCGGCGAGTCCAGCCATACGCGTCATGCTGACCGACATCGAGATGCCGGGCTCCATGAACGTCATCAAGCTCGCCTTCGCCGTCCGGGACCGATGGCTACCCGTATTGGTTATCGTGATGGCTGGTCGGATCGACCCGGATCCGGCCCTGTCAGGGTGGATGTCGATTGAAGCGATCCAAGCGTTCGCCGGCGAGGAACAGTGCCTGCTACTATCCCTAGGCCGATCGATACCTGCTGGAGAAGCCCGAGGGTGTCGTGCATTCCGAGGTCGTCACCGACGACTGCTGCATGGCTGACACGGCATTAGCGATTTGCTTGCACCTCTATGCAACCACTCCATTCCACGTCAGCTAGCTCGGGTTGGACCCTCGAAAGCCCCCAATGACGAAAATTGTCGTTCTAGTCGTCGAGGATGAGCCCATCATAAGAATGAATGCCGTCGCGATAATCGAGGACGCCGGCTACGACGTCATTGGGGCGGCCAACGCCGACGAGGCCATCGGTCTCCTTGAGACACATCCAGATATCCGCGCAGTGTTCTCCGACATCGAGATGCCCGGCGGCTCCATGGATGGCCTGAAACTGATGCATGCGGTTCGCAGACGCTGGCCGCCCTTGATCCTGATCCTGACATCCGGCCGCGTGTCGCCGCTGGTGGCCGACATGCCCTCAGAGACCGTCTTCCTCAGGAAGCCTTACGTCGAGGCCGATCTGCTCCGGGCGCTTTCGATCGCGGCCTAGTCGGCGAGCTTCGCAGCCTTGATCCGAAGCGTCACGATCAGGCCACCCTCTGACCAATCGTATTCGATGGTGCCGCCAAGCTGGCCTGATACGCTGCGCTCGACGAGGCGGCTGCCGTAGCCGGTCGGGCGTTCGCCCTTTTTCACCAGAGGCCCGCCACGCTCCGTCCAGACGACCTTGATATCCTCGTCCTCGTTGCATCCCGAGATGTCCAATTGCCCGGTGTCGACCGACAGCGCACCGTACTTGAGCGAGTTGGTCGCAAGCTCGTGGAATACCAGCGCAAGCGTGGTCGCCGTGGCCTCGCCAACGCCCATGCGTAGGACGGAAACGCGAATGCGGCCGCTGAATGCTCCGGTGTCCTCGTATGGCGACAGAAGGACCGCGACCAGGTCGCCCAGCAGAGCCGCGGTGCCTTGATGACCGGGAAGCGGCCGTACCAAATCGTGGGCTCGTCCCAGGGCAGCCAACCGGGCGGTGAGTTCACCCGCCATCTCCTTGGCCGTGTTCGTGGAGCGCGAAGTCAGCTGTGTCAGTCCCATAGCGATTGCTAGGAGGTTCTTGACTCGATGGCTCATCTCGCCGGCGAGCAGCTCATGGCCCTCCTCGGCCTGCTTTCTGCCTGTTACGTCGAGGAAGACGTAGCACCCTCGATCTCGTGATGATCGATCGCGCGTTCGCGGCCATCTGGTCCTCGGACACGGTATTGTTCCTCTCTGTTGTCGCGCGACGGCATCAGTCGCGTGATCTCGAAAGGACCCACACGCAGCTGATTGGCGAAATCCCGCGTCAACTCGACCAGGTCTCCGGTCTTGTAGGGTGGTCGTGCCATGTCGTCAGCCTTTTGAGGATATGTCGGCAGCGGTGATGCGGTGGTGGCTCGCCTTGCGCCGAGCATAGGCGACGGAGGCCATCTTGAGGATGGCATCGCGGTTGTTGTCGAACGTGGCGAGGAGTTGCGCTTCGTTGCCGCCGGGGGCGAGTGTACGCAGCGCCTCGATCTCAATCTGGAAGGCGATCTCGAGAGATGTGTCCGAGCCGCAGAAGCTGACGCAGGACCGTCCTGCGTCGAAGCTTCGCACTGGATTTGGAAAGTTCAATGTCACGCGGGCCTCCTGCGATATGTTCAAAACTCAGGACGCCAGGGCGGCGGGTTGAGCGACAGGCCCCGACATGAGGACAGGAACAGCAACGGCGACATGCGCTCGGGCGCGTGCTGGCAGGGGCAGCGGTGGCTTGTTGGCGATTAGCTGGTCGTCGATCAAGTCGAGGATCTCGTCATCGACCATCGCGTCGAACTTGCGGGCAAAGAGACAGGGGCTCGCCAGCAACTCGGTCGCGTCCTCGGCCGTAAAAGTCCGGGGGCGCAGCTTGATGTCGCCATCTGGCACCCAATCGATCATGCGCATGTCGTCGCTGACGATCTCGCCATGGGCGGCCGTGTTCATCATGACCGTTTGGAAAAAGCCTTCGTCGGCGATGAAGCTGTTGCGATAGAAAGCCTTGTAACGTTGTGCCTTTGGATCATGACAGACGAATTCGCAGAAGCGCCGGCTGACGATCATCCACTGGTTGCCGATATAGGGTGAGACGCCCGACATGAATGAGCGCGGGAACGGCGTCCTGACTATGCGCTTCTCGAACTCGAATACGTAGCGACCGATGCGCTGCATGGTCTCGGGTCGGACCTTGCGCTGGTCGAGGACCTTGATGAACTCCTTGCCGCGGTTGCGTCTCAGGAAGCTGGTGATGTCCTCCTGGCTCTTTAGCGGGTAATCCTGCCCGCTCAGATTGATGAAAAACTCCCAATTGGCGCCCATCTCGAGCAATCGCGCCATGCCGCGCAGCTCGGCATCGACGAGGCTGTAGCCGCCCCAGAGCGCACGTTTGCCCTCTAGTATCGCACTGTTGGGGTACGCCTGCAGGAAGCGGCGAATATCGCTCTCAAGCTCCGGGCCCGAATTCTTGTCGACATGGATCAGATAGTGATTCGCAGGATCGTAGATCGACTTGAACATGCGCTTGAATTGCGCGGGATACCGATGAACCAGGACCAAATAAGCGATCAAGCGATGAATTCCTTAGACGAGAGAAATAATTTGTAGAATTAAGACGGATTGAGGCAGCCAAATTCGCGCAGTTGAAAATAGCCTTCGCGACCGTGATCGGGCCCGGTCTGGCCACGCAAGCGCACGCCATCCGCCCCAAAAGGCTTCAGCAGTTCCGATTGTGTTCGAGGCTGGCCATCCCGGAGCAGATCAACCGCAATGGCGGCTTGCTCTCAACGACCCTGTTTTGGACATGGGGCCGGGCAGCCTCGATTATAAGGGCATGGCAAAAATAGGTCGGTCGCCGAAAGCTCACCATCGAAGCCTGCGGCATGCTAGTGATGGCGCGCCCGCCGCCTAGGTCGGCCGGGAGATCGAACATGCAGACCGTCAGCGCCAACGGCGCCGCGATCCCCTCATTGGGGTTCGGCACCTTTCGCATGGAGGGCAAGGACGTGCTGCGGATGGTGCCTGCCGCTCTCGGCCAAGGCTTTCGCCATATCGACACCGCCCAGATCTATCGGAATGAGGCAGACGTCGGCGAAGCCATCGCCGTCAGCAGCGTGCCGCGGGGCGACATCTTTCTGACCACCAAAGTCTGGATCGACAATTTTCCGCCAAATCGATTCATGGCTTCGGTCGACGAAAGCCTCGCCAAGCTACGGACCGAGTATGTCGATCTGTTGCTTTTGCATTGGCCCAACGGCACCGTTCCGCTCCCCGACCAGATCGGTGCATTGAACGCAGTGCGCAACGCCGGCAAGGCTAGGCATATCGGCGTTAGCAACTACACCATTGCGCTGCTCGCCGAGGCTAGCTCGCTGGGTCCCGCGCCCCTCGTGACAAATCAGGTCGAGTACCATCCCTACCTGGATCAGAGTAAGCTTCTTGCGGCCATGCGAGAGGCCGGCGTCGCGCTCACAGCCTACTACGCGATGGCGGATGGCAAAGTGCTCGGAGATCCGGTTTTGGCGGACATCGCCGCCAGCTACGGACGCAGCATCGCGCAGATTGTCCTTCGCTGGCTTATTCAGCAGGATGGTGTCGTCGCGCTGACGAAAACCGTGAGCGAAGCTCGGGCCCGCAGCAATGCTGCGATCTTCAATTTCGAACTTGATGCCCCCGAGATGGCGGCCATCAGTTTACTCGCGAGCGCGGATGGCCGTCAGCTCAAACCTGACGGCCTTTCGCCAGATTGGGACGTCTGAGCGGGGCCCACTGCCGGCCTCTTTGCTGCTTCGCACAGGATAGTTGCACCAGTTCCGGACATTGGATCCTCGCCGGAAAGCAGACCTTTCCTACGCACTGTTAAGCGCCGGCGCGGCTCAGTCGCGCCGAAGAGGAGCGTAATCGTCGCCTCTTCATGAGACGCCGACGATCAGAACATCATCGTAACGAGGATGAATGCGCCGAGCGCCTTCTCTCGGGCTTGTCCGCTCAAGCGCGGTGCGCCCACCCAGTGGGAACGTAAGCGTGTGCCTGAGCTGCGCATTGTCGACGAGCAGCTGTGGGATGCCGTCAAGCGCCGCCAGGACGCCGTCGCATTCGACATGGGACGAGATGATCAAGGCAATGCGCTCAACCGCTGCTTCATCGACGGCTGATAGAGGCCATCCTCAATGGCGCTCATGATGCCATCAATCTTACGTTGAATGGCAGCGATCGCCGTTGAGGCGGTCGAACGCAAGCCGTCCGCCTCGGCCGCGTATCGATTGCATTCCTCCTGATACGCCCGCGAGAACTCTGCCACGAGCGCCGGCGTCAGCAGCTTCTGCTTCGGGGCGCCCAAGATCCGCTCCTCGAGCTCGGCGCGGCCAATCGTGCGGTCGTTGCCGCAGATACCCTTGGAGCGCCGCCCAGCGCAGCCGTAGCGTCCCGCCGCTACAAGTGTATAGCCACCTTGGCAGCAACCGCAGGAGAGCAACTCCGACAAGAGATACTGCCGCCGGCGCGCGCGATTGGACTAACCGCTTCGACACCCAAGAGTGCCAGACCCGTACTTGAAGTCTTGGAGACCGTCATCCATATACCATCCAACGGGATGGTATATGGATGACGTTTTGAAATCTCTAGAGAGCGAAAAATTGACGATCAATCTGGGATTTGTAGATCTCGGCCGGATCGATCTGCTTGTCCGGAATGGCTTCTATTCGAACCGTTCCGATTTCATCCGGACCGCCATCCGCAACCAACTCACCACCCATGCCGATGTCGCGACGCAGGCGACTGTTCGCCTGTCGCTAGAGCTGGGGCTGAGAACCTATACGCGGGCGGACCTCGAAGCCGTCGCGGAGGCCGACGAGCGGCTCGAGATCCGCGTGCTGGGGCTCGCCGTCATCGCCGACGACGTGCCGGCTGCGCTCGCCAGACGCACGATCGCATCGATCACGGTCCTGGGTGCCCTGAACGCCTCCGCCGAGGTCAAGGCCGCCCTGGCCGACCGCATGTCCTGATCCTTAAAGACGTCATCATGAACACGCCCTTCCAAGGCGCCATGGCCGATGCCATGGCGCGGCTCAAGACCTCCGACATCGTGGGCGCCACCGCCGCGATCCGGCACGCGCTGGCCGGCGATGCGGGAGGCATCCCGGCACGGTCGAGGCCCATCGATGCGGGGATCGCTAAGCCGCACGGTCTCGGCGACATCCTGAAGTTCATGGGCGCGCAGCGTGCTCTGCGCCCCGGCGTCTCGCCCATGCCAAACCGCGAGATCATCGACGAGGCCGATGGCGACCGCTTCTCGGCCAGAAGCCATCGCTCGCACGCGGGATCGCTAAACTACAAGCTGTATGTGCCTGCCGACAGCGATCGCGATCTTGCGCTCATCATGACGCTGCATGGCTGCACCCAGGACCCCGACGATTTCGCGCGCGGAACCCGGATGAACCGCCTCGCCGACGAATTCGGCCTCGTCGTCGCCTATCCGCACCAGCCGCGATCCGGAAACGCGCAAGGCTGCTGGAACTGGTTCGATCCTCGTCATCAGCAGGCCGGTTCGGGCGAGCCAGCCATGCTGGCGGCTCTGGCCAGAGACCTTGTCGCCGAGTTCGCGATCGCGCCCGACCGCATCTTCGCCGCGGGCCTTTCGGCCGGCGCAGCCATGGCCGAGGTGCTGGCAGAAACGCATCCGACGATCTTCTCGGCCGTCGGCCTGCATTCCGGGCTGCCTTATCGAGCCGCCCATGACGTGATGTCGGCCTTCGCGGTGATGAAGGGCCCCAGTAAACCGGCGCAGGGCGGGACAGGCCGAGGCGTTCGGAAATTCATCGTCCATGGCACGGCCGACGCGACCGTGCATCCGGCCAATGGCGCCGCGCTGTTCGAGCAGATGGTCGCCCGAAATCCCGGCGCCGCCATCCTGATCTCCGATCTGGTTTCAGGAAACCGCACGACCTCGCGCCAGGTGCTGACCGCCGCTTCGGGCGAGGCGCTGGCGGAATATCTTGTGATCGAAGGCGCCGGCCATGCCTGGTCCGGTGGCAACCGCACCGGCACCTACACCGATGAGAGCGGCCCCGATGTGTCGCGCGAGATCATCCGGTTCTTCCTGGGCTGATCCTGCCGGCGGGGAGTTACCGCTTCTTCGTCAAGGTTCGGCATCATTTCGCAACGTCCGGCTCGATCGCATCGGCGATGGCATCCTTTTGGCGGGCAGATGCGATGGTCATCGTCAGGATAAACGCGGCCAGGACGAGACATGTGCCGTTCGTGACGATCAGCGGCCACTCATGCTTGACGATGCCATAGCCGAGCCAGAGCGCGAACCCGAGCGTGGTCAGGGCATACATCGGCGCCGAGATGGCTGTGGTATTGCGCGTCCGAAGGATGCGAGCGGCCTGCGGCACGAAGCTGACGGTCGAGCACAGCGCCGCGGCGAAGCCCAGGACGGTGATCCAGTTCATCGCCCGCGACCTTTTTCCGACATCGGCAGAAAGAAGCGCGGCTAGCCGGCCAGGATCTTGTCGATGGTGATCGGCAGGCTGCGGATGCGCTTGCCGGTGGCATGGTGGACGGCGTTGGCGATCGCAGCCGCCGTGCCGACGATGCCGATCTCGCCCAGCCCCTTGACGCCGATCGGGCTCGTCTTGTCGTCGTGCTCCTCGACGAAGATCACCTCGATGTCGTGGATGTCGGCATTCGCCGGGACGTGATATTCGGCCAGCGAATGGTTCATGATCCGACCGAGCGCATGGTCGGTCAGGGTCTCCTCGTGAAGAGCCATGCCGATGCCCCAGACGACGCCGCCGATGATCTGGCTGCGCGCGGTCTTGGGGTTGAGGATGCGGCCGGCCGCGACTGCGTTGACGATGCGGGTGACGCGCAGCTGCCCTAGTTCCTCGTCGATCCGGACCTCGGCGAAGACCGCCGCATGGGTATAGGACGCGTGGCTTTTCGGCAGCATCATGCCGATCAGGCCAGGCCCGGCGGATTCCTCCGCCTCGACCTTGTCGCCATCGCCGGCCGCGATCGCATCGGCGAGCGAAACCGATTTCGCCGCATCGACGCGCAGCACGATCTTGCCGCGCGTGAAGGCGACATCGTCGATCTTTGCCTCCGCCAGCGGCGATCCCTCGAGCTTCGCAGCCTGCTTCAGCAGGGTTTCGCGCAGGGTCTGGCATGCCGCCGTGACGGCGCTGCCGGCCGAGGCCGCAGTCCAAGACCCGCCCTGGACCGGTGAGGCCGGCAGCGAGGAATCGCCCAGTGCGACGGAAACGTCCTCCATGGCCAGGCCCAGCGCATCGGCGCCGATCTGGGTGAGGATCGTATAGGTGCCGGTGCCGATGTCCGATGTCGCGCAGGAGAGAGCGAGCTTGCCGTCGGCCGTCAGTACGGCGCGTGCCGAGGTCTTCATGACATTGGCTTCCCAGACGCCGCTGGCCATGCCCCAGCCGATCAATTCGCGGCCCTCGCGCATTGAGCCCGGCTCGGCGGTGCGCTTGGCCCAGCCGAAGCGATCTGCTCCCTCGCGATAGCAGGCGCGCAATTCCTTCGAGGTGAAGGGCTTGTCGTCGTTCCCGTCGCGCTCGGCATAATTGCGCAGGCGCAATTCGACCGGGTCGATGCCCGTGGCGAAGGCGAGCTCGTCCATCGCGCTTTCGAGCGCGAACAGGCCAAGCGGCGCACCCGGCGCACGCGCGTCGCCCGGCGAATAGGTGTCGAGCTTGGCGAGTTCGTAGCGCAGGTCGACATTCTCGGCGGGGTAGAGCAGGCCCGACCAGTTGACGACCACCTCCTGATGATCCTCGAACTGCGAGGTCGCGGCGATGGCCGTGTGCTGGATCGAGGCGAGCTTGCCGTCCTGGCCGGCGCCGAGCGAGAGCGCGTTGATCGTCTCCGGCCGGTGGACATGGCTGAACATCTGTTGCCGGGTCAGTTCGAGCCGGACCGACCGCTCCAGCGCCAGCGACGCCATCACCGCGAGGAAAAGCTGGTGTTGCGGCCGCAGACCTGAGCCGAAACCGCCGCCGACATAGGGCGAGACGACGCGGACGTCGTCGCTGGATAGGCCGAAGACCGATTTCACATAGGCTTGGCTGTTCTGGACGCCTTGGGTCTTGTCGTGGACGGTGATCTTGCCGTCGCCCTGCCAGATTACGGTGGTGGCGTGAGGCTCCATCGGATTGTGATGCTCGGTCGCGATCCTGTACTCGCCGCCGACCCGCACGGGGGCCGCGCTGAACGCCTTGACCGCATCGCCTCGCGGCTTCGGCGGCGGGGCGATGCCGGTGCGAACCTTCGGCGGCTCGTAGCTGTCGTGCCGCGCCCGCTCGAGATTGGTCTCGTGCGGCTGGCGCTCATACCTTACGCGCACCAACGACGCGGCATGCCGGGCCACGTCGAAGCTCTCGGCCACGACGAGCGCGATCGGCTGCCCGCTATACTGGATTTCGTCGCTGGAGAGCGGCCGGAACGGCGAACCGGGAGGGCCGACCTGATCCTGATACTTATCAGTGAACCATGCCGTCTTCGGCCGGTTCTCATGGGTGAAGACCCTGATCACGCCCGGCACGGCCTGCGCCGCCGCGATGTCGATGGCCGAAATCCGACCGCGCGCGACGGAGCTCTCGACGATGGAACCGTGCAGGAGATCAGCCGCGGCGAACTCGGCGGCGTAGGTCGCCGTGCCCGTGACTTTGGCGGGCCCGTCGACGCGGCTGCGGGGCGAACCGACATGGAGATCGTTCTTGAGCATGGTCGGCCTTTCAGGCGATGCGCAGAGTGTCAGGCAATGCGTTTGTCGGTCTGCGATTGCGGCGTGCCGGCGGCCGCCTGCGTCAGCGCGCGGATGATGGCGCGGCGCGCAAGATCGATCTTGAAGGCGTTGTGCTCGTGGCCTTGCGCGCCTTCGAGCAGGATATCGGCGGCACGCGCGAATATCGCGGCGTCGGCGGCTTGTCCGGTGAGGACGGCCTCGGCAGCCTCACGCCGCCATGGCTTATGCGCCACGCCGCCGAGCGCGATACGGGCCAAGGAGATGGCACCGCCATCCATCTCCAGCGCCGCGGCGACGGAGACCAGCGCGAAGGCATAGGACAGCCGGTCGCGCAGCTTCAGATAGCTGTGATGGCTGGCGAAGGCCTGCGACGCCGCCGGCAACTCGACCGCGACGACGATCTCGCCCTGGGCCAGCGTGTTGTCGCGCTGTGGCGCATCGCCCGGCAGGCGATGATAGTCGGCGAAGGGGATCTGGCGTTCGCCGCCCGGTCCCGCGGCATGGACGATCGCGCCCAGCGCTGCCAGCCCGACGCACATGTCGGACGGGTGGGTAGCGATGCAGTGCTCGCTGGCGCCCAGGATCGCATGGATCCGGTTCAGCCCGCCGATCGCCGAGCAGCCCGAGCCGGGCTCGCGCTTGTTGCAGGGCGTCAGGGCGTCGTTGAAATAATAGCAGCGCGTGCGCTGGTTGAGGTTGCCGCCGGTCGTGGCGGCATTGCGCAGCTGCGGCGTCGCGCCGGCAAGGATCGCGCTGGCCAGGAGCGGGAAGCGCTGGTTGACGCGCTCGTCATAGGCGACCGTGGTGTTGGGCACGAGGGCGCCGATGCGCAGGCCGCCACTTTTCGTCTCGCTGATGCCCTGAAGCGCTTCGATCCGGGTCACGTCGACCAGCGTCGACGGCTGTTCGACGTCGTATTTCATCAGGTCGACGAGATTGGTCCCTCCCGCGATGATCCTGGCCGAAGGGTCGGCCGCGAGCACCCGGACGGCGTCGTCGACGCTCCCGGCGCGATGATAGGAAAAGCGGTTCATTCCGCGGCCTCCCGGAACGACTGGTGGCGCTGGGCGAGCACATCCTCGATCGCATCGACGATGTTGGGATAGGCGCCGCAGCGGCAGATGTTGCCGCTCATATGCTCGCGGATCTCTTCGCGGCTATGGGCATGGCCCTCCTCGATCAGGGCGACGCCCGAGCAGATCTGGCCGGGCGTGCAGTAGCCGCACTGGAAGGCATCGCGCTCGATGAACGCCGCCTGGAGCGGGTGCAGCGCGCCATCCTGCGCCAGTCCTTCGATCGTGGTGATCGCCTTGCCGTCCTGCATCACCGCGAGCTGGAGGCAGGCGTTGATCCGCCGGCCATCGATCAGGACGGTGCAGGCACCACACTGACCGTGGTCGCAGCCCTTCTTGGTGCCGGTCAGCGCGAGATCGTGGCGCAGAAGGTCGAGAAGCGTCGTCGCCGGCGAGACGTCGAGAGACCGCCGCTCGCCGTTCAGCGTGATCGCGATGGGGACGGTCTGCGTCCCGACGATGGCATGCGCGGCCAAGGCAATCTCCTGCGAACGGGCTTGAAGAGGTGGACGTCACGGCCCGTCGAACGGCACCGGTCGTCCCGATATCCGCACAACTGCCGGCCGGGTGCGCAGGTTCCGATGTTTCGCATTGGAACAGTTCTCATCGGGGCCCGTTGCCAAAAGACGCGACCCGCCAACGACTTCGTCCATGGAGACGCAAACGTGCACAACGCCGCACCCCCGACCGCCCCCCTCAAATTCCATTCCGGCATCGAGCAGCCCGAGGCCGACGAGGCCGCCACTGCAGACGCGCTCGTCACGACGCTGCGCTCGATCAGCGAGACCACCTACAAGGATGGCGGCCATGCCCTGCGCAGCGTCCACGCCAAAAGCCACACGCTGCTGAAGGGCGAGATCGAGATCCTGTCCGGCCTGCCGCCGGTGCTGGCGCAGGGGCTGTTCGCGACGCCTGCGACCTACCCCGTCGTGATGCGGGTCTCGACCATTCCCGGCGACATCCTCGACGACAACGTCTCCGTGCCGCGCGGGCTCGGTCTCAAGATCATCGGCGTTCCCGGCGAGCGGCTGGAGGGCTCGGAGGACGAGGCGACACAGGATTTCGTCATGGTCAACGGGCCGGTTTTCGGCGCACCGACCGGCAAGGCCTTCCTGAAGAACCTCAAGCTGCTCGCGGCCACCACCGACAAGGCCGAGGGCGCCAAGAAGGTCCTGTCCACGGTGCTGCAGGGCGTCGAAAGCCTGGTCGAGGCCTTCGGCGGCAAGAGCGCGACCCTGATCCAGCTCGGCGGCCATCCCGAGACCAATCCGCTCGGTGAGACCTATTATACACAGGCGCCGCATCTCTATGGCGACTACATCGCCAAGCTCGGGCTGTTCCCTGTCTCGCCGGAGTTGACCGCGCTCACCGACGCCAAAGTCGATCTTTCGGGCAAGCCCGACGGCCTGCGCGAAGCCGCGATCGCCTTCTTCCAGACCCATGGCGGAATCTGGGAACTGCGGGCGCAGCTCTGCACCGACATCGAGACGATGCCGGTCGAGGATTCGACCGTGCCATGGCCGGAGGAGAAGAGCCCCTATGTCATGGTTGCGCGGGTGACCGTCCAACCGCAGGATGCATGGAGCGAGGCGAAGTCCAAGGCCTTCGATGACGGCCTGTCCTTCAGCCCCTGGCACGGGATCGCGGCGCATCGCCCGCTGGGTTCGATCATGCGGCTGCGCAAGCCCACCTACAAGGCATCGGCACGTTTCCGCTTCGAGCGCACAGGCTGCCCAATGCACGAGCCGCGAGCCAGCACCGACGTCGCCGGCTAGGTGTTATGCTGGGGCGGACGAGGCGTAGCCGGGCCATCTGACGGCCCGGCTACCGCCGACTGACTACTTCATCACCTGCACTTCGTTTTGATGATTGCGCAGCATGGGAAGCATATCCGATGCGAACGCTTTCAGCGCCGGCTCCGTACCCAATGCGGCATAGTTCGTGAACATCTCGACAGCTGCCTTGTGGCCGGTCTGCTGAGCCTGGATGTAGACGGCGTCGAATTCCGTGGGCGACGCCGCGGCCAGCCGCGCCATCAGTTTCTCATGCTCCGCATCGAGAGCCATCGGCACGGTCAGCCTGCTCCCCGCTACGACCTGCGACAGGCGCGTGCTCCCGGCGGAATGGTCGAGCACCATCCGCTCCGCGAATGAGCGTGTCGCCGGAAGCTGGGCGCGCTGAAGCGCCAGTCGGCTCGACTCGATCTCGAACATGTCGGACACCGCGGCTCGATCGACGAATTGCTGGGGCGTGATGTCTCCCTGGGCGAATGCTCCAGAAGCACTGAGAACGATTGCAGCTGCAATAAAGCTGTGCCTGATCATCGGAATCCTCCGTCGGTGGGATCGTCCAGCCAATGGCGCAACTTCGCCCTGCTCTATCAGTTCCCGGCTCACCCTCTCCTGTGACATCCAAGCGATCAGGAACCGTCGGCATCAATGAACGTTCGTCCGTTAGGGCATCCAGCGGAGGAACAGCCATGCGAGACGGAAACGGAAATGCGCTCTCTGACGAGGAGATCGCCAAGGTCAAAGTCGTGGAAGCCGACAAGACCGATACCTCGGTCAACATCACCTCGGTCAATCCGAAAGCGGAGCCGAAACCGGCAGCGCAAAGCGACGACAGCCAGGACAATGGGCTGGTGAAGCGTCCCGCTCACATCTCCTAGAGCGGTCACTGGAGAGCGACCGCTTCAATGACGAAGTCGGGATCATCAAAAAACCCGCCCTCTCACAGGCGGGTTTTCTTTTTCAGATTGTGCGTCTCGATCAGATTGCGAACCGGGCGAAGTCGAAGCCATCTCGCCCGGTTCGATGTTGATCAGCGGCGGCCGAACAGGGCGCCGAAGTCGGTTTCTTCGTCGCGGTGCTTCCCGCCAAGCTGGGCGGCGAGCCAGGCCGCGGCGCCGCCGAGCAGGAGGACGGCAGCAGTCAGGAAGGCGGTGATGACCGCAGTCTTTCTTGCCTTTTCAGCGGCCTGCTTGGCGGTTTCCTTGGCCTGTTCGAGCTTGGCGAAGGCGTCGTCGACCCGCTTCTGCGCTTCGGGCTGCGGGATGTTCATGCGCGCGGCGACCCGCGAGGCAACGTAGTCGCGATCGCCCTGTTCGAGCTTCCCCGAGCTGAGCCCACCAAGGAAGATGCGTGAGGCTTCGTCGCGCTCGGCAGCGGTCGGCGGCGTTGTGCCGGTCGATCGCATGACGGAGTCCAGCGCCGAGGCCAGCGGATCGGCATTCTGGCTGACCAGTGACGCAGCACCTCCGACGGCGCTTGCCGCACCGGTGACGGCCGTCTTGGCGGCACCGAGCAGCGACGAACTCGCGATCATCGTGACTAGGAGCGCGCCGGCGGCCCAGACGACGATGCCATGGGCGCCGTCGCGAACCTCGCGCTCATGGGCGCTGGCATCGCCGGCGGGCCGGCGCATGCGGCCTGCGAGGTAGGCGCCGGCAAAGCAGGCGGAAACCGTGATCCAGATCGCCCAAAGTCCGGCGACGATCGTAACGACGACGAGGCTGGAGGAGCGGGCGGTGTCGGCCGAGACCAGAGACAGGCCGAGCGCCGAGCCGAACGCCGCCATCACGGTCGTGATCGCGGCCGACAGGACCGCGCCGCCCAGGATGGCGCTCCATTCGAGATAGGAGCCGGTGGCGATGGCTGCGGTGGCGGGAGGAGAAACGACGACGACGTCGGTTGTGCCCATCGACATGATGCGGCCCCTTATCGCAGACCGAGGAAAGACAGGATGGCCAAGACGACCACGATGAGACCGACGATGTAGATGATGCCGTCCATTGATGCGCTCTCCGATGCATCGCCACACATGTGACAGGACGAGAACGGCAGCGGCACGGCATGGTTCCGCCTGGAACGGATTTCAGGGGAACACCGGCTCCGGCAGCGGGTTCTCTCCAGCACAACAACAGGAGAGCGACATCATGGGACGCGGACTACTGCTCTGGATGCTGGGCATCCCGTTGCCGATCATCATCTTGCTGGCGCTGTTCCGATAGCGCGAGCCTGGTCCGAGCGGGCCATGGATCCGGCGTTTCCGACGCCACCGTTATCGAACGCACCCGGCAGCAACGCCTTTGAGCCACATCGCATCGCGGGGCGGCTCAACTTGCGATGTCTTCAGACGACACCCTGGATGAGGCCGAGCGTCTGCGCTTCTGCGGCTTCGATGTACCAGTTTTCCGGGGCCTTCCCGAGCACCTCCTCCATCGTCACGGAGGAGCCGCGGATGAGGTTCTCGAAGCCCTCGTTCTGGATCGCGATGGAATGCTCGATCTCGTGCAGCTTGGCCTTGAGGCCGGCGACGCAGGTGGTCAGCGGTCCGTCGATGGTCAGTTCCGCCTTCATCTTGCGCTCGTGGATCATCAGGCGGGTGCCGCGCGTCAGATAGCGGTTCTCTCGCGCAAAGAAGCTCATGAAGGTCGCGCCGGCCGAATAGATCGCGGCCTTTCCCAGGAACACGAAGCGACGGCCGGCATCGACCTCGCTGTGGAATCTGACGTCCTCGCCCATCATGCGGGCCACTTCGGGATCGCCGCCCAAGGTGCTGAGTTCGACCACGACGATCCCTTGCTCCGGCGCCGCACTCAGCTTCTGCCTGAACGCCTCATACATGTCGTAGTCGACGGTCCCCGCGAGCAGGATGGCCGGGTCCAGGAAAACGGAGCTGGGAAGCTGGCCACCATCCCGTGCTTGGTCAGCAGGGTGGGCTCCATTCGCGCGAAGCGGCTCGGTCGAGAGGGTCATGCCCGGTTGCCTTTTTTCGCAGTCGTCTCCCGCCGCGACGAATGGGTGGTCGTCGTCGTGCGACTGTCGCGGAAGGCATTCAGGGCCAGCCCGATCGCCCCGACGACGAGGCCCGGCGCACCGACACGCGAAACCAGCAGCGACAGCGGGATCGCGATCTTCGCGGGATAGCGGCCGGCGGCGATGTCTTTCGCGACCCACATCGCGGCGAGCTGGATCAGGATGGGCACGACGATGTCCTTCGGTTGGAATGCGCCGGGTGAACCCGGCATCGGCCCGCCGGTTCCGGTCAAATCGGCTCTTCGTTCCGACTTTGCGCTCAGTCGGCTACGATCCGCACCGGCACGGATTTCGAGGCCGGGGTCTTGGACAGCTCGTCGTGATGTCCGACCGGGACGAGGACGTTGCACTCCGGGTAGTAGGAAGCGACCGTGCCGCGCGGAATGCGGTAGGCCGTCAACGTCAGCCCGCCGAGCTGCCGGTCGACACCGTCCTCGACGTCGGTGATCAGCCGCACGATTTGGCCGTTCGTCAGTCCGGCCGCCGCGATGTCCTCAGGGTTCATCAGGAGGACGTCGCGCGTGCCCTCGATGCCGCGATACCGGTCGGAATAGCCGTAGATCGTCGTATTGAACTGGTCGTTCGAGCGCAGGGTGATCAGCCGATAACGGCCGGGCGCGTCCTGGAAGCCGAGCGAATTGAGCTCGCCGGTGGTCGTGAACACGGCCTTGCCGGACTCGGTCTTCCAGATCCGCTCATGCGCGCCATTGCCGCGATAGAAGCCGCCGGCCGCGAACATCCGCTTGTTGAAGTCGCGAAAATCGTCCGGGTAGGTCTGTTCGATCAGGTCGCGGACGAGCCCGTAATCGCCGGTCCACTCGTCCCATCGCAGCTTGTCGTTGGGCGCGAGCGCCGCCTTGGCTATGCCGGCCACGATCGCGAGCTCGCTCCTGGCCTCCGGCGAAACGGGCTTCCGGTGCCCGATCGAGGCGTTGATCATCGAGAAGCTGTCCTCGGTCGTCACGACCTGGTCGCCGCTGGCCTGCCGGTCGGTCTCGTAGCGTCCCAGGCAAGGCAGGATATAGGCGTGCCTGCCGGGGAAGAGATGGCTGCGGTTCAGCTTGGTCGAGACCATCACGGTCAGATCCTGCGCCGCCCAGGCCGCCTCCATCCGTTGCTGGTCGGGCACCGCGCGCAGCAGGTTGCCGCCGAGCGAGACGAAGGCTTTGACCTTGCCGGCGATCAGACCCTCGACCGCATCGACGATGGTCATCCCGTCCTCGCGCGGCGGCTCGAAGCCGAACATCGCTTTCAGCTTGTCGAGCGGCACCAGATGCGCCTTCTCGGCGATCCCGACCGTGCGCTGGCCCTGGACGTTGCTGTGCCCGCGCACCGGGCAGCAGCCGGCGCCCGGGCGCCCGATATTCCCGCGCAGCAGCAGCAGGTTGACCAGCATGGCGACGTTGAGCGAGCCATGGGCATGCTGGGTCAGGCCCATGCCGTAGACCCCGATGACCCGCTCGGCCGCGATGTAGATTGCAGCCGCCTCGCGGATCCCCGCCTCGCTCAAGCCGCTCTCCTGCTCGATCTCGACCCAGCCCGTCTTTCGGCAGGAGGTGACGAAGTCGTCGAAGCCCGTCGTGTGCTGCTTGACGAAGGCGTGGTCGATCACCTCGGCGCGCCCGGCGCTTTTGGCCGCATCGTCGGCCTCGACCACGCATTTGCACAGGCCGAGCAGGGCCGCGATGTCGCCGCCGGCCTTGAGCTGGTGGTATTGGTCGGAAATCGTCGTCGCTTTGCCGGTCAGCATCGCCGCCGGGCTCTGCGGATCGACGAAGGAGACCAGTCCCTGCTCGATGATCGGATTGAAGGTGACGATCTTCGCGCCGCGGTCCTTGGCCTCCTTCAGCGGGTGCAGGAAGCGGGGGCTGTTGGTGCCCGGGTTCTGCCCGAAGAAGAAGAACGCGTCGGCCTGCTCGAGATCGTCCCAGACGATGGTGCCGACCGGCGAGCCGATCACCTTGGTCAGCCCGACCGAGGTGGTCTCGTGGCACATGTTCGAGCTCTGCGGCAGATTGTTCGTCCCGAACGCTCGCGCCAGCAGCGCGTAGAGATAGGATGCCTCCAGTCCGGCATGGCCCGAGGCGTAGAACACCGCCTCATCGGGCACGATCGGTTTCAACGCGGCGCCGATGCCGGCGAAGGCTTCTTCCCAGGTCACGGCGACGTAGCGGTCGGTCGCGGCGTCGTAGCGCATCGGATGCGTCAGGCGGCCGGTCATCTCCAGATCGTGGTCCGACCAGGCGCGCAAGGCCGTGACCGTGTGCTCGGGCTCGCTCCAGAACGCCGGCTCGCAGCGCGCGCTGGTCAGCTCCCACAGCGTCGCCTTGGCGCCGTTCTCGCAGAATTCGAAGGGCGAGTAGTTGGCGGGCTTGGGCCAGGCGCACGACACGCACATCACGCCCTTTGGCTTGTTCATGTGGCCAAGCGTGGCAATAGCGGCGGGGCTCGACCAGCTTTCGCCGAATATACGGGCGATGCCCTTCAAGGATCCCCAGCCGCCGGCCGGCCCCGACGAATGGGGTAGCTCGCGCTCATCCGACATCTTGGATCACCATCGAACAGAAGGGGAGGCGGGTGCGGCAGTTAGATCTGGACCTCGCCCTGATCTTCGCCGTCCCAGTAATGGATGTGCTTCGCGCGCACCTTGAGCAGGACCATGCCGGGCGTCTCGATCCCCTCCGGGAACCAGCGATCGAGATCGTCGACCCAATGCGCCGCGAACTCGCCCTTGTCGCGAATGAGGCTGGCTTCGCCTGCTACGCTGATGAAGATGCCCGGCTTGCCGAGCAGGCTCTTGCCCGCCGAAAACGTGAGGCCGACCTTCGGATCATTCGCGATCTCCCCGACGAACGCGGCTGTCTCGAAGGCGAAGAACCAGGAATCGCCATCATACTCGACCTCGCCGTTGTTGCTCATCGGCCGGCTGGCGAGCTCTCCGCCGGCCGTCTTCGTGGACAACATGCAGAAGTCGATGTCCCGCATGGTTTCGGAGATGTCCTTGAGGCTCATGGTCATGAGGTGGCTCCAGAGTGACGGCGGCGGGTCCGATGGTCAGCGAACGGACTGCCTGTGTTTCTGTTCCGGTCCATGGCGATTGGCCGCACCGCGGCGGTCAAGCCCGTCCGTCGCGAGACGGAGATGCCGCCCTGTGCATGGTCGGAACCACGGATGGCGACGGGAATTGCACAGGCAACCTCTGCTCGGCCCATAAGGTTCGTCATGACGACTCCGACCGACATCGCTCTGGCGCCCCCCGACAAGCAGAGTGCGGACCTCAGGATCGCCGAGCCGGTCGAACGGACCGTCGGATATGCGATCGTCGGCCTGGGACAGCTTGCCGTGGAGGAGATCCTGCCGGCCTTCGCATCTGCGAAACTGTCGCGGATCGTTGCCCTGGTCAGCGGTCATCGCGACAAGGCGGAGACACTCGCGCGAACCTATGGCGTCGGCGAAGATGCGATCTACGATTACGGCACGTTCGACAGCATTGCGGACAACCCCGAAATCGACGCCGTCTATGTCGTGCTGCCCAACGCGATGCATGCCGAGTTCACGATCCGGGCATTCCAGGCCGGCAAGCACGTTCTCTGCGAAAAGCCGATGGCGGCAAGCAGCGCCGAGTGCCGGCAGATGATCGCTGCGGCGGAGCGGGCTGAGCGAAAGCTCATGATCGCCTACCGGCTCCAATACGAGCCGCTCAACCGAAAAGCCGTGACGCTGTGCCGGAACGGCGATCTCGGCGCGGTGCGGACCTTCTCCTCAAGCAACTGCCAGATGACCAAGGCGCCCAACATCCGCCTGAGCGCCGCGCTCGCCGGTGGACCCGTCCAGGATATCGGCATTTATTCCATCAACACGGCGCGCGCCTGCATCGGCGAGGAACCAGTCAGCGTGACCGCAGTCGCGAGGCAGCCGCTAGATAATCCGCAATTTCGCGAAGTCCCCGCCAGCGTCAGCTTCACGCTGGAGTTCCCCTCGGGCGCCATCGCGCATTGCGACTTTAGTTTCGAGGCTGAGACCAGCCGGCATTATCGCGTCAATTGCGAGAAGGGCGTCGTCACCATGGACCCAGCCTTCGCCTACCGGGGGCTGCGCCTCATCGTGAAAGAAGGTGAGGAGGCGGATGGCACGGCGCGCAACGCCGAATTCATGCTGGCGCAGCCCAATCAGTTCGCCGCCGAAATCGATCATTTTTCGGACTGCATCCTGAATGGCCGCGCGCTGCGATCACCCGGGGAAGAAGGACTGGCCGACATGCACGTGATTGAAGCAATCGCGCGGGCATTCCAGTCCGGTCAGAGGGAAAGCGTCGACGGGCCATAATCGGGCCGGTGACAGTGTCGGGACGAGCCGAGACGCCAATCGCAGATTGATCCGAACGAGGGTGGAATTGATCTACCGAAGTCTACGGGCGCGCAGCCTGGGATTTCATCTCGGCGATCTTCAGATGCAGTGCGTCGCGGTGACGCTCCAAAATTTCCCGTGATCGTTCGTCGGTTTCGCTGCCGATCGCCTCATCATAGGTCTCGATATTGCGCTCTTCGCCACTGGCAAACGCGTCGAGCGATCCATGGTCCAACCCGACGACAGCCGATCTGACAGCCACGACCGCTTTGTGCACCGTTCCCATCAGCGAACCCTCATCGTCAGGCCGCTCTCCCTGCGCGGCAAGTAGACGGTGAACATCCTCGTGGGCAGCGGCATGCAGCCCGTCGACCGAGCGCAAGATGCTCAGGAGGTTCGGCTCGTCGGCCTTTTCGATCGCCTTGCGGTAACCTTCGCGCGCATCGACGAGGGCGGTATGCAGAGTGGCAAGATGGTCGGACATTGGGTTGCCTCAATTCGGGCGGTTCGCGACGCATTTTGCGTCAGCCAATGCACCACCGGGAATTCTGTTCCGACGGCCGCGTCATTCACGACCGAAACAGCTGTCGGCGGGAGGGTCGGTCGGCAACCTATCGCATTCAGCGGATCGATTTCAGCGTCGGCGAGTTTAGCTTTTGCGCCGCTGGTCGAGCGCGAGGAAACCCACCATGAGAATCAGATCCATTTTCGTGTCGCTCGCCGCCGTCGTCATGATGAGCGGACCCGTCTTGGCTCAGTCCCGTTCGCTCGGGCCGCCGACAGGCACTGTCCGGATCGAGCAGGTTCAGGCCGGTCTCATCGCCTCGGGAGAGGTCGGCGGCGGCCGCCTGACATTCCGTGGCAAGTCCTATCCGATAACGGTCGGCGGCCTGGGCATAGGCGCGATCGGCGCATCTCGATCCTTGGCATCCGGCTCGGTCTACAAGCTGACGAAGCTCGAGGATTTCGCCGGTGCCTATCTTCAGCTCAAGGAAGGCTGGGCGGTTGGAAATAGATCACGCGGGTACACCTGGCTGCGCAACGACAAGGGCGTCACGCTGCGTCTGGACACACGCCGCCAAGGCCTCCAGCTCTCGCTTGGTGCCGACGGAGTGCTGATTGGCTTCAAACGGTAAAAGTCCAATGGGGGCGGCCATGTTGCCGGTCGCCTCTCCGTCGTCGACCCAGAAAGTCTCAAGTGGCCCGGCGCCCATCACGGTAGCCGAGCCCTTTTTGCGAGACGCATCCGTCATTTGACACAGAGACGGCCGGAAATTTGGCGACGATTGGGCATGAGCAGTGCCCCGGAACTCCGTCTCGATGAGCTTCGATCCGCATACACGGAAATGCGCAAACACATCGACGAGCTTATTGTCACCCTTGATCCGGCAGTGAACGCGACTTTCGACGAGATCGCGTTCGCGGAAGCGCAGCATCGTCTTGAACAATCGCTGCGCCACATCCTCGCCGGCCAGGATCGTGAGGCCCATGGCTGACCAGCTCAGACGTCCGACAATCTTTTCTTTGCGCTCAATGTTGGTCCACAAAAATGCGACGGTAGCCCCGCCGCGCACGCCCTATCACCCCGCGCGCGTCTGCGGCGCCGCCGGGCACGCCCAGCAGGAGTCAACCTTTTACGGCACGGCGCGTTTCTTGGTGGTCTGTCCAGCGAGTCTCGCCCGTCCCGGCGTCCATAAGGATAGCGGGTATTTTTGCGTTGTAAGGCCGCATCGGCCTACACTCCGGGGTGACGAGCTGGGGAGTTTGATATGCCATTCGGATCACTCGTCGCCGATCCAGAAGCGCTTGCGCTGTTGAGCGCGGCGTTCGACGCGGCCTGGGTGGAGATCGACCGGGCCGAGCTGATCGACCCATTGGCGCAGTCCGCCGCGCGTGAGCGCCTCGGCTACATCATCGTTGGGATCTGGCGAGCCAATCCAGACGCGCCGCTCGTCGAACTCGCTGTCAAGGCCTTTCGGGCAGGTGATGCGTCCAAAGCTGATCGACAAGACGCTTGATCCGGCCTGCGGCCACCAGCGTATCGAAACGATGCTGCGGCGGAGCTGATGATCCACGGCAGACTAGCCACCGTCGGCGAGGGTCAAGCCGCCGGCGGTGGCGCCCGACTACGAGGTGACCACGATTGCGGTGACGATGACGAGAATGCATGCGACCACAGCCGCGATCCAAACCCGCCAGAACCACATCATTGATTGTCGGCGGGACCGAGGGCGTCCAGCAGTTTGAAGAACCGGACTCGGGCTACGTTTTCGGAAATGTCGGTGCTTGCTCGCATGAATTTTCGTACGGAGTTGACGACGCGATCAACCAAAACGCGCTGCTCGTCCGACGCCTGTTCGGATGCCCGGATTTCGAGTGCGAGATCGAGCATGTCCGTATAGTCCTTCGCTGCCGCAGCTCTTTTGCTCCAGTCCATTCGAATTGCCCCGAGGATCAACAAGGCGCCCCGCGTCGACATTGGCAATGTTGGTCGGGCTCAATGACGAGCGGCGGCATGGCGATGGAAGGGGTCGCGCGGATCGCGCCGGATATCGGTGTCCTGCCTGCCGTGATCGTGGTCCCATTTTTCCAGGGTGGCGGTGAGCGACTGCAGCTCGTCCTTCTCCGCCGTGCCAGTCTTGCTGCCGTACAATTCGGTGACGCGCTTCATCACGTCCTGATATTCCTCGATCGTCTCGATCGGCTTCTTGAACTGGGTCATTGCGCGACCTCCTGCCGGCTCAACCCGTGCGGCGTGGACGCGGTTCCCGCCGCCTCAGCGGAAGCTCAGCTCATCGTCCGGCTCGCCAACAGCCTCGCATCGAGAGATCTGCTTCCCCGTTGCCAGGATGGTGAAGCTGCAATCGTCGTTGGACTCGACCAGGGAACCATTCTCAAGGGTGTAAAGAGTTGTGCTGAGCCAGGTCTTGGCCCGCCAGACGATGACGACATAGCGATTGCCGTCCTCATCTTGACACAGCTCGCGATATTGCTCTCGCGCGGTCGACGGCAAATGGGCGGCGCCGGTCATCGCTTCACCCCAAGCTCGTCGCGGACGATGACCTTCGTGCCGCTCTTCCGTCAGGACGATGATGTCAATCTCTGTCGTCGGTGCGATGTTGTAGCGGGCGCGCAAGTTCGGCCGATCCGCCGGCACCGATAGGGGCTGGCTAAAAGCGACGATCTCGTCCCACGAATATGCTGGGCACGATCGAGCCGCGAAACATTCTTCTCGCTGATAAGGCTCACGACAGCGACTTGCGCGAAGAGATGGAGGGGCGCTGTGCATGGGCCAATGTCCTCGCCACGCCCAATATGGTCAAAACCTTCCTTCAATGCCCGGGTCTAACGTCAACGCAACGCCGCCGAGTGCTTCTTCACTCCAGGGCCATCGCCAACCGCTACGACAAGCGAGACGACGACTTCCACGCATCTGTCCAGCTCGGTTCAATCCGAATCTGGTTGCGAAAATCTGAGTCGGTTACCTAAACCGGCAGAAACCCACTCATTTTGAAAGTTTCGCGATTTCGGCATCCGACAGCCTGACCACGAACCAGCGAATGTCGGTCTGCGGATCGTCTTCGATCTCGCGCTTGTCTCTCTCAATGGCGACAGCCATCAGCTCTTGCTTCGATATGGGCAAGGGGGTTTCAATGTAGACAGTTTGGGTCCCGCGTTCGACATCGCATTTTGCCAATGCATAGAATCCGATATCAACCGCCATCGAGGGTTTCCTTTCAGCTGCCACAAACAAGGAGTTGAGATGCCGGCGCGCCAATTTTTAATAGCATTGGCTTTGGTTGCCGCGAGCGTCCAAGTTTATGCAATGGATCCACCGGCAAAGATTGTTCGCGCCAAGTTGGGCTTGTCCGATGTGAGCATAGGCCAGCGGAAAGACATCGAGGAACGCATCAGAGGTTACGCAGATCTCGAAGCTGCCCTGCAGCGATGCGGACGAAAATCTTCCATCGAACAACGATTGCGGAACGCCGTGGCAGCATGCGTCGCCACCGACGCGCTGGACGAAGCGGCACGATATTTCCGAGACAGGGTTAGTGCTTCGAAATTCCTCCCAGACGCCTCGAAGGACCAGATCGACGCCATATGCCATGGTAAGGTGATGCGAGAGATCGAAGCTGAATATCGATCCATCGTATCGAATGCGATCAGTGATGCGCGGCGCCTATGCTCGATGTGCGTGACGTGCTGATACCCTCGGTGTCAGCGATTCTCTCAAGAAGGGCCGAGCAGGCGCTACGACATGGATCGCCGCATCTTCATCAGCCACTCGTCGAAGGATCAGAAACTCGCACTCAGCGTCTGTCGCGCGCTTGAAAGTCGCGGGATCGGCTGCTGGATCTCAAGTCGCGACATTGGCCCAGGCGAGAATTATCAGTCGGCCATTGTGGACGCTATCGCCTCGGCTGGCGCAATGATCCTAGTTTTCAGCGAGAACGCCAACAATTCGAACGAGATCAAGAAGGAGGTTGCGCTGGCTGGGCAGAACCAGGTTCTGATCATTCCAGTACGATCCGAAGACGTGATACCTAGCGGCGCCTTCCGATACGAGCTGGTCACCCGGCAATGGATCGATCTGTTCGACAACTGGGAAGCGGCGATCGACCGGATCATCCACCAATTCAGCCTGGCGGCAGGAGATCGGGGGGAGTCCGCCACACGTGGGACGGCCAAATCGCTCCGCACGAAGTTTGGCCCTGTTCGGTGGAAAACAGCCGTCGTGGCGGTCGCGGTCATCGGAAGCGCCGCAATGCTGTTGTGGGCGTTGCATGTCGGCCGCAAGGGACCGTTCTCGACTTATCCACTCGCTGCTCCTGCCAGCATCGAGACCCAAGTCACCGCATTTGCGCTCGTCGTCACGACACTGCGCGACAACAAGCAGCACATCGTCAGGTGGCAGAAGGTTGCCCCAGACCGCTGGCGAGAGGTTGGTGATGACGAGGTCCAGCAATTTTATAAGCCGACTGTGCGGATCGAGGTGAACGGCTGCCCCGGCACTGTCGTGCAAGCCTTCCTCGACGCTAAGTCATGGCGCTTTATCCCGGACAAGAAGTGTCCGGGAATGCCATTTTCAATTAGCTATGATGGCGCCAATTTCGGCATTGCCGCAAACATGACGGATGTTCTGTAATGTCGAAGTCTGGCATGAGGGGTTTTGTGTGGAGATAATCCATCGTCTCGCGGCCATGGCTGTCCTAATCTGGACGTCGGTTGCAGCGGCTGACCCTGTTTTTGTCGAGGCGGCCGGTGATTGGAGCTTAAAGGGCTACGTCGACGCCGAAAACCCGGACAGAAGCGCGTGCATTCTCAGCACCATCCAGCGGGACGGGACCCGCATTCAGGTCAATGTCTTTCCAAGGATCGACAATTCGGCAAACGTCACGATGACGCTCTTCAGCGAGTATCGAGATGTGAGTTCGTTTTTATCCGGTACGCCGCAGGTCGTCCGCGTCGATTTTAAATCTGCAAAATACGGCGACTTCCGAACACACGGCACTATTCATCCGATTCCAGGCAAGCGAGCGATATTTAAAAACCTCAATAACACTTTTATCTTACGGTTTACGACATCAGATATGTTAGTTCTATTTTCAGAAACCCCGGGGGAAATAGTAGTGATGCTCAATGGTACTTCTCGGCTCGGCAACCTCATGAAAACCTGCTCCAGCGCAGTCTTGCTCAACGAATGATCGCTCAGCGAACGGCAACTTACTGACATTTAGCGCGCCGACTGTGCGCGAAGGATCAATTTGAGCGGCAACTACATTGTACCTGTGTGTGCGTATCTGAAATGAAGATACTCGTTGCGCTTGACGTCATCCCCCAATGCGCTCCTCGGCCGGTTCGAGCGTACGGCGTGGCCGGTCGCCGCGCCCGAAGCCACGCGGGTATCGAGCGGGAGCCCTCGCATCGATATTCGCGCTCAGATGCGGGTGACGTTGCCCCCTATTTGCCCTCGTTCATAGCTCGACTCTGTTCTCGATGTGGTCCGTTTTGGACCGGGTTGCAAATTCGTTCGGGGTAAGGCCGCCAAGGCTCGTATGTGGCCGGTGGGCGTTGTACAACAAGGCTTGAGAACGCCCACAGGACCGAGTTCCGCGAGGTTCTCTATCGGTATCATCCGTGGTTTGGCCATGAGGTCGGGGTTCATGGCGTCGTTGCTAAGAGCGACG